>JGI994J12354_10000020_pt1 | contig 135142 bp, 118 predicted proteins | sample IntmicLarv3ML3BL_FD_12354 | JGI IMG/M metagenome (IMG submission 12354) | reverse complement strand
CACTAGCGTAGCTGGGTCGGTAAAGGTCGGGAAGATGCTTTGTAGCGAACTTGCCTTTACGCGGACATCTCCTAGTGAAAATAGTGAGAAGCTAGCTGCACCTATCTCGGCTGGTTCTTGGACTGCTGCTTCGTCGTCAGGTGCCGCTGGATTTCCTGCTACTTCTTTTGAATCAAAGGTAGCTTCAGCTGCCACGACTTCCTCAGGCGATACAGTTCCTTTTAACGAACTGGTATCCTCTAAATCTTTTGCCGCTTCCTCCTCATTAGTTACTTCTAATTCTGGCGTCATTTCTGGTTCTATTGTTACTTCTGGTGTTACTTCTACCTCTGTCGCTTCGATGTTATCCGCATGAATAATTGCTGGACTAAATCCTTGCATCATCATTAACAAGACAAGCATCAAAGCTAAAAGACTATTCATTCGCTTTGCTCTTTTTAACATGGTCTTTCCCTCCCTGAAATATAAGTTCTTTGTCATGTCGAGAATCAAAGGAAATGGCAGTTTTGCGCCATTAACCTGTAGGGTAATAATGTGGGGAATAAAGTGTACTTTTATCCCCACCCATGATAAAATGAAAAAAACGGCGCAAAACGTTGATTTTTCGTTGAGAAAAAGATTAAAAAAGAGTGGGGAAAAAAGTACACTTTTTTCTCCACTTTTATTAATTTATTGTTTAACCTCAAAGTACACTTTAATGTAATCTCATAAACTGACTCTCTACTGATACCAAAACAAACAGTCGCATCCAGAAAAATATGGATACGACTGTTTCTACACATATATATAATTATTGTTCATTCCCATTAAATAACGTAATTATTTTCACCTCGTTGCTGGTGTTGGTCCAATATATCTTGTAACGTAACGCCACTCAAGTATTCACTGATAACCTTATTAAGACCACTCCATACGAATAGTGTCTTGCAGGTATCGGACTTTTCACAAGTGTTAATCTCATCTTCAAGGCAAGCAACAGGAGCAAGATTACCTTCTGTCATCCGCAATATCTGGTCCACTGTATATGCTTCTGGTTCCTTGCTTAGCATATAGCCCCCTTGTTTTCCACGACTGCTCTTTAGCATATTAGATGTATTTAAAAGCGCAACTATTTGTTCTAAGTATTGCTTTGAGATATTCTGTCTTTCGGCTATTTCTTTTAATGATATAAAGCCATTTTCTTTATTTTCCGCTAAATCCACCATCATTCGTAGCGCATATCTACCCTTTGTTGATATCTTCAAACCTGCTACCTCTTTTCATTTTTATACCCTATAATACCATGTGTTTACTGTGTTTTCAAGTGACTAAAATTTCATCGAAATTAAATAATATTTTATTTTATTGTTGACAAGATTACTTTATCATGCAATAATGCCTAGTAAATATATATGAATTATATGTTTGATATGTTTTTGTATCACACTAAATGAAAAGGAGGTTCTCAATGTACTCAATTATTTTTAAAATGCTAAGAAAAAATTTCAGAAATGGACGAATGTGTATGCCACACTTCGAGAGGGCCTGTATCATGCGATGTCAATTGTCGCGATTATGTCCTGCTTTTTGTTAGCAGCTTGTTATAGTAAGATATCTTGAACACAAATTATTTTTCAACTTATCAGATACTATTGCACCCTCTTAGAAGTTTCGTAAAGTGATTTATCATCTTTATGGAAGCTTCTTTTTTTGTTGTGCGGACAACGATTATGACAATATCCATCTAACACTTATTAACTCACACTAGACTAATTTGACAAACCACAAGGAGATTATTATGAAAACGAACAAAACAGTTACTCACTTTACCACTTTAGGATTGACCTTGATACTTATTTTCACACTATTAACTGGCTGTGGCACTAATAACGAAAGTGCTACCGATAGTAAAGCCAATGCAACCCCAGAAATCGCTATTGAAGATAGCGATATTGCCAGCACCGAAACGCCAATCGCTAGTGGTGAACGTATATCTATCAAGGTCGGGATATGTGCTGGACCTTATGAAGATTTATTCCGTGATGCTATCGAACCAAGCTTATATGAAAAAGGTTATGATATCGAATATCTTCAATTCTCTGACTATGTTCAACCAAATAAAGCTTTAGCCGACGGTGCAATTGATGTTAACCTCTTCCAGCACGCTATTTACTTAAATAACTTCTCTAAAGAGCATGGTCTTGACCTAGTTTACCTTACCGAAGTTCCAACTGCGGGCATGGGAATCTTCGGCGATAATCTCACCACAATCGATGACCTACCAGAAGGTGCCACTGTGGCTCTTCCTAATGATATTACTAACCTAGCACGGGCTATTCGCGTTTTAGAACAGGCACAAATCGTAACCATTGACCCAACTGTCGACCCTAATGAAGCAACCCAATATACCCTTTCAAACAACCCTAAGAACCTAAGCTTTATTGAAATCGAAGCTCCCCAACTACCAAGGAGCTTAGATAGTGTCGACATTGCGGTAATTAATGGTAACTTCGCCATTGGGGCCGGGTTAAATCTTGCCGATGCACTATACAACGAAGAATTGCAAGAAGGTTATATCAATGTCATCGCGGTTAGAGCCGAAGATGCGGACAGCGAACTTGCAAATGATATCGTGGCAGCTGTACATTCTGATGCCTTTAGAAGTGTTATTGAAGATGATGCTAAGCCATATACGTCTTTCTTCAAACCAGCTAATTACGCACAATAAAATTATGAGGTGTAGGTAAATTATGATTGAATTTCGAAATGTAAAAATAAACTTTAAGCAAAAGGCAAGTACTCTTGCCGCTATCCAAGATGTCTCTTTTAAAATCGAAAGCGGCGAAATATTTGGAATCGCTGGTTCTAGCGGTGCTGGCAAAAGTACTTTGATGCGGACCATTAATTTATTACAGGAAGTCACCACTGGTCAAGTTCTCGTTGATAACAAAGACATCACGAAATATCGTGGCAAGACACTTCGCCAACATCGCCGTGGCATCGGCATGATTTTTCAACATTTTAATTTAGCTGATAACCTCACGGTCTATCAAAATATTGCCTTCACCTTGCAAGCGGCTGGGCAAAATCCTAGACAAATTGATGAGACGGTTCGCAAGTTCCTAGCTTTAGTCGGTATCTTAGATAAAATCGATGCCTACCCAAGTACGCTATCCGGGGGACAAAAGCAACGCGTAGCGATTGCTAGGGCCTTAGTCGGTGGTGCCAAGATTCTGCTTTGTGATGAACCAACCTCGGCTCTTGATGCCGAAACCACTGAAGCCATCCTTACCCTAATTCGTGACTTAAACAAACAATTAGGCGTTACCGTCGTCATTATTACTCATGAATTAGAAGTAATTAAAAACATTTGCAACCGCTGTGCGGTTATGGATAACGGCAAATTAATTGAAATCGGTGGTGTTTATAATATGTTTACTAATCCGCAAAAGGCTTTCACCAAACAATTAATTGGTCATGCGCATAAATACGACCTACCTGCTCGGATTATCGAAGATACCACGCCACTAGTTAAGTTGACATTCCGTGGCTCATATGCCAATGCACCGGTCATTTCCGATGCTACCATCAGATTCGGAATTCAATTTAACATTCTGGTTGGACATATCGAATATATCGAGGAAGAACCCCTCGGCGTCCTATATGTCAGTCCTGTTGGTGAAGCTGACACTATAGCTAAAGCCCTTGCCTATTTAAAAGGAGTCGTTAAAGAAGTGGAGGTAATTGACAATGGAAGGATTTGATTTAAAGACGGCTTTAATTAAAGCCTTTGGTGAGACGGCATTAATGTCTGGTGTCTCATTGCTAGTTGCCATTATTATTGGTGGCATTATCGGGCTTTTGCTTTATGCCACCAGTAGTCGCTTGTTTATTCGCAACAAAATCATCAATCAACTAGCAGGGATTATCATTAATATTATCCGTTCTGTTCCCTTTTTGATTCTGCTAGTATTACTGATACCATTATCCAAGACCATAGTTAAGACTACCATCGGTCCTAATGCCGTGATTATTCCTTTATCTATTGCTGCTATTGCCTTCTTTGCTCGGCTAGCCGATTCTTCTTTTGCTGACGTTAACCAAGGGGTTATCGAATCAGCCATTTCCACCGGAGCTAGCAAATGGGCAGTTGTCCTTCGCGTTTTGCTACCAGAGGCCTTGCCTTCCTTAGTTCGCAATATCACCGTTACCGCCGTATCCTTAATCGGCTTTTCAGCCATGGCGGGAACTGTTGGTGGGGGCGGAATTGGGGATTTGGCAATCCGTTATGGTTATCAGCGTTACCAAATTAGTGTCATGCTAATCTGCGTGGTGCTGTTGGTGCTCTTAGTACAAGGCATTCAATTGGTTGGTGACTTAATCGCCAATTCATTAGACAAAAAACGATAGGAGGTAGATATTAATGGTTGAAATATTATGGAACGGTCGCGGAGGTCAAGGTGCCTTCACGGCGGCTAGATTATTAGGTCATGCTTGGTCACTGCAAAGCGAAAATAACTATGCCTTGGCCTTTCCCTCTTTTGGTCCAGAACGAAGAGGTGCTCCCATTCGAGCTTTTACCAAGCTAGCTACAACACCGATTGTTAATCGAAGTGAAATCCACAAAAGTGATTATCTTATCTACTTAGATGATACTTTATTTGATGAAACGGCACTTACCCTGCTAAAGCCTGGTGGCAAAATCATTATAAACACCATCAAGCAATATCGTAATCCGCAGATTATCACGATTGACGCTAATCGAATTGCCGATGAAGTCCTCCAGCTACCAATCACTAATACTGTGATGTTAGGCGCCCTAGCTGCCGTATCCACGGAGATTACTTTAGATGCCCTCGTCGATGCCCTAACCAAGGATATGCCCGCCAAGCTATCTACACCTAATATAAAAGTTCTATACGCCGCAAAGGAGGCCCTTAATTGAAACCATATCTAAGAGACCTTAAGAATCCACTCAAACTCGCTGACTATCCCGAAGGAACTGCCTATGAAGCGGGCTTTTTAGTAAGTACGAATGCCAGTTGGCGTAGTCAATATCCAAGTGTTGACCACAATAAATGTGTTGGCTGTCTAAAGTGTTACTTATACTGCCCCGAAGGCGTAATTGCTGCCAAGGACCAAACTATTGCGATTGACTTTGACTTTTGTAAAGGTTGTGGTATCTGCAAAAAAATATGTAAATTCGATGCTATCGAAATGGAGGTCGAGAAATCATGAACAGAAAATTCTTATCTGGCAACGATGCCCTCGCTTATGGCATTTCACTGGCGAGACCCCATGTTATCTCCGCCTATCCTATCACCCCACAAACTATCGTGGTCGAGCGATTATCTGAGATGGTCGAGGATGACAGCTTAAAAGCGGAATTTATCCACGTTGAATCAGAGCATTCTGCTTTATCCTGTGCCATCGGTGCCAGTGCCGTTGGTGCTAGAACCTTTACAGCAACTTCATCACAAGGATTACTCTACATGGCCGAATGTCTTACTTATGCCGCTGGTGGACGTTTTCCTATCGTTATGATGAATGCCAATCGTTCAACCGCTCTACCTTGGAGTATCTACGGCGACCAGCGTGATTCCCTTTCACAGTTAGACTGCGGTTGGATTCAAGCTTATACGCAAGATGCTCAGGAAAGCTTGGATATGGCTTTTCTAAGTTATTACATCGCCGAGCATCCTCATGTATTAACCCCCTTTATGATTAACTTAGATGGCTTTCATCTTACTCATACCTATGAAGTTGTTGACGTTCCTACCCAAACACAGGTTGATGAATTCTTACCTGCTTTTCAAACTGATAATAAGCTAGATTTAGAGCATCCTAGGAATCTCGCCTTTTCAACTAGTCCCGAGCATAACATGAGCTTTAAATACAAGGAACACCTCGGGATGCTAAATGCCACCGAGATTATCAAGGAAGCGGAAAAACATTTCGCCAACCTTTTTGGCCGGCAGTATAGTGGTCTTGTTGACTCACATCGTTGTGATGATGCCGACTACATTTTAATCACCCTTGGCAGTATCTCTGGTCTATGCCGTAATGTTGTTGATAAACTCCGTAGCGAGGGAATTAAAACGGGATTATTGAGATTACGTTACATCCGTCCTTTTCCTAATACAGAAATTGCTGAGATAGTAAAAAATGCTAAAGCTGTTGCCACCTTAGAAAAGGATATTTCCTTTGGTAATGAAGGTACCGTCTACACGAATGTCAATTCCGCCCTGCAAAAAGCCCAAATATCTATAGCCTCTTCAAACTTTATCGGTGGTCTAGGTGGTCTTGATATTCGCGAAGAGGATATTCGCAACATCTTTGTTCATCTGCAAACTGATGCTCAGACTGTAACGTTTATCGGAATCAAGGAGGATAATCCATGCACCCAAAATTAAATGCCAAAGCTTTAAACCCTGATGAATTCTTCTACGGTCACAAAGCCTGTCTTGGCTGTGGCGGTAGCCTAGCGGTTAGAATCGCCCTTAAAGTATTAGGTGCCAATAGTGTTGCCGTCTTGCCGGCTGGTTGTATGTCGGCAGTATCTTTTAATTTTCCGCAGCTTTGTTTTGCTAACAATGCCATGATTTCGACCTTTGCTGGCACTGCATCAATGCTTACTGGTATCGAGGCTGGACTTCGCGCTCAAGGCATTACTGACTTTACCGCCGTCGGCTTCGCTGGTGATGGTGGTACTGCCGATATCGGTATTCAAGCTCTCTCTGGTGCTATTGATAGAGATGATAACATTATCTACATTTGCTACGACAACGAAGCCTATATGAATACTGGAATTCAGAAAAGTTCACTGACACCTTTTGGCTCTCGAACCACGACCACCCCGGCTGGCGATAATGACCATGGTAACTTACGACCGAAAAAGAATATGTTCGAAATCGTTGCCGCCCATGGCATCAAATACGCCGCCACGGCAAGTATTGGCTACTTAAATGATTTCATCGATAAGGTTAGCTATGCCGCAACCATCAAAGGAACCAAATACATCCATGTGATGGCACCTTGCCCAACTGGTTGGGGCATCGCTACCGATGAGACCATCGAAATCGCCAAAGAATCCGTTGATTGTGGGTTATGGGTATTAGCGGAATATCAAAATGATAACTTCACTGTAAATCTCACTCCTAAGAAGCAAGATTTACTCACCGCTCATATTCAAAGGCAGGCTCGTTTTCGCCATCTTGATGATGAAGATATTGCTACTATCGCTGCTTCTCGTGATGCCAAGTGGAAACATATTAGAAATCATTGGACTACCAATAAAGATTAGGAGGATTATATATGATAACAGAGAAATATTGGGATGAATCCCTTGAGACCATCAACCGCATGGAATTAGAGAAATTACAGCTTGAAAGCTTAAAAGAAATCATCAAATTTGCATACGACAACTCACCATATTATAAGCATACCTTCGATACGGCTAACTTGAATCCCGATGATGTCAAAAGCCTTGCTGATTTGGCGAAATTTCCTTTTGTTGACAAAAAGACCGAACGAGATACCCAAGGCATCGGTAGCATGTTAGGTGAAATGTGTGCTGTCTCTGAGTCCGAGGTTGTCTTTGTCTCTGCTTCTAGTGGTTCGACAGGTGTACCAACCTTAAGCCCTTTTACTAGGAGTGATTTTGATGAGTGGCAAGATGTTGAAAGTCGTCTCTTTTATATGACTGGTATGCGTAATACCGATAGATATATCCATGCTTTAAACTTCACCCTTTTTGTTGGCGGTCCAGCAGTTATCGGGGCGCAGAATTTGGGTGCGCTATGTATCTGGTCTGGAACAGTGCCATCTGAACGCTTATTATTCATTCTTAAAGAGTTTCAACCAACTACTATTTGGACTACTCCTTCTTATGCCTGGTACCTTGGCGAAACAGCTAAGAAACAAGGAATTGACCCTGCCAAAGACTTAGCTATTAACCGAATTATTGTTGCTGGGGAAGCTGGCGGTTCGATTGCCGCGACAAGAATGGCTATTGAAGAATTATGGGGTGCCAATGTCTATGACTTCTTTGGAATCTCCGATATCTTTGGTGCTTGTGCCGGAATGTGCGATGCCAAGGATGGTCTGCACCTTGCCGAAGACCATATCTTGGTCGAGACTGTCGATGCCGACACTGGCGAAATCATCCCTGACGGCGAACAAGGCGAATTGGTTTTCACCACCCTTCGTAAACATGCTCGACCAATGATTCGTTTCCGTAGCGGTGATATCGGTTATGTCAATCGTCAGCCTTGTTCTTGCGGTCGTACCCATGCTCGCATTAATATTGTCGGTCGCAAAGATGATATGTTCATTGTTTCTGGTGTCAATATCTTTCCTAGCGATATCGAGTTCGTCATCAGAGGCCTTGAGGGCATCACTGGTGAATATCGCATCCGTGTGTCAGATAATAATTATACTACTCAATATGTCGTTGAACTTGAGAAATTAGCTACTCACGATGAAGCTGATGAGTCATTAAGCAAACGGATTTCAACTGCCTTAAAAACAAGAATCGGTGTCAAGCCTGCTCAAGTTACTATCCTAAAAGAAGGTGCCCTGCCAAGGGCAACACACAAAGCCAAACGACTAATCGCTGAACAAAATCAACTCATTTGATAGCGAATAACTAGTATGCCCCACGATGCTTTTCTTCACAATACTTACAACGATAAACTTCTTTTTCCTTGTCGGTCAAGATGAATACCTGAGCTAAACCTTGCTCAATCGAAGTAATGCAACGTGGGTTCTTGCATTTGATTACGCCAGTTATCTGCTCCGGTAGTGATAGTACTTTTTTGTCGCAGATATCACCGTCTTTAATGACATTAACCGTAATATTATGGTCAATAAAGCCTAGGATATCTAAATCCAACATATCAACAGGGCACTCAACCTTAATAATATCCTTTTTGCCTAGCTTGCTACTCTTAGCATTCTTGATGATAGCAACACAGCTGTCTAATTTATCCAATCCCAAATCATGGTAAATCATCATGCTTTTCCCAGCTTTAATGTGGTCTAGCACAAAGCCTTCATTAATCGCACCTACATTTAACATATATCCACCTCCAGCAATGTTAATATTAACGCCATCCGAACATAAACACCGTATTGCACTTGCTTAAAATATGCCGCCCGCGAATCTTCGTCTACCTCGGTTGCGATTTCATTTACTCGTGGCAGAGGATGTAAGACAAGCATATCCGCTGGTGCCAAGCTCATCTTCGCCTTATCTAAGATATAGAAATCCTTCATTCTTATATAATCTTCTTCGTTGAAGAAGCGCTCACTTTGCACTCTGGTCATATATAATAAATCTAGTTCTGGTAAAGCATCCTCTAAGCGAATCACTTCTTTAAATTCCTTGTTATTACTCTCTAATACTTCCTCTCGGATATAATCTGGTACTTTAAGCTCTGGTGGTGAAATAAGCACAAACTTAACACCACTATAACGCACCAACGCTTCAATTAAGGAATGAACTGTCCGTCCAAACTTTAAATCGCCGCACAAACCAATCGTAATGTTATCAAGACGACCTTTTAATGAACGAATAGTTAATAAATCAGTTAAGGTTTGGGTGGGATGTTGGTGACCGCCGTCGCCGGCATTGATGACAGGAATAGAAGAATGTAAAGATGCTACCAGTGGTGCTCCTTCTTTGGGATGTCGCATAGCACAGATATCGGCATAGCAAGATGCCATTTTAATTGTATCAGAAACGCTTTCGCCTTTTGATGCTGAACTAGAACTAGCAGAAGCAAAACCTAAAACAGTACCACCAAGATTCATCATAGCGGCTTCAAAGCTTAATCTAGTTCGGGTGCTTGGCTCATAGAAAAGAGTAGCAATTCTTTTGCGGTCACATGCGTGAGCATATTTGTCAGGGTCTTGTTCGATACTATTAGCCAAGTCGAGCAATTGGTCAAGTTCTTCAACCGATAAATCCAATGGACTCATTAAATGTTTCATAGTCTACCTCCTAAATTTTCTTATCCTCAATAATATACTAAAACGGTGGTCATTTCAAGCAAAAAGCAAAGAATTCCATAATCGAAATCCTTTGCTTCTATCTATCATATTTTCTCAAATATTTCATGCCACTTAGGGAAACTTTTCTTCAGTGAAATGGGGATTCCTGCTTCATTTAAAAAGCAATGCTCAGATTCTCCTGTACAACGAATCACTTCGCTTTCACTATCATAAATGGTATATCCTAAAACCATTTTAATACCGTTATAGCTTATCTTCTCTACTTTAATATTAACGTATTCACCGAAACGGGTCATGCTTTTATATTGACACGAAATTCCTAGTACTGGAATAACAATATGGTTAGTCTCCATCTCTTCATAAGGCAACCCTTGCGCTTCCATACAATCAATTCGCGCCTCTTCAAACCAGCGAATATAATTACTATGATGCACAACGCCCATTTGGTCAGTTTCATAATATTGTACTTTTCTTTTATACATCACAAAAACCTTTCTGGTGATTCATTGCAAAGGCAAGCTCTAAAATCAAATGCAAAAACAAGCAAAACGATAAGCCGGGTTATGTCATGAATGATCATCTATCTAATCTTACCGTTGCCAGTAAGTTCTAGCGACCCACCTAAAAGCGTGACGGGCAGCCACATAGCTTTTAAATTCGGTCTTGCTTCGAATGGGGTTTACATATGCCCCGACTGTTACCAGTCAGGCGGTAGTCTCTTACACTACCCTTCCACCCTTACCTAGTATCCTAGGCGGTATATTTCTGTTGCACTATCCTTGGAGTCACCTCCACCGGACGTTATCCGGCATCCTGCCCTATGAAGCCCGGACTTTCCTCGTCTGACACCTTTCGGTATATATCAGCCGCGATCATTTATTTTACTTGTTTTTGCTATTATACTTTACCATACTTTAGCCTTGCGGTCTATCGTTGCTTAAACATCAAAACAACCACCACCGATAAATTCACGCAGGATTGAGTTATGCAAAATGTTATCACTTGGTTGACCAATAAAGTAATCTAGAAATTTTAGCAACCGTTTTGCTTCATAATATTCTGGCTCACCTGGTTCTATCTGAAACAGCAGTGGTTCAGCATATATTTTAAGTATCGCCAACTCATAAATCAAAGCGGAATTAAACATTACATCAGCTTCCTCTTGAAACGGGAAAATACTTTCTTCTTCGCCACGACCAACCGAAGGCCACATCGCAAGTGTCGTCTGGGCATTAACCCCACGAGTACGATTATCCCTAACCATCCTTCGAATTAATCGTCCATCCGTGGTTGGTACCCGATTATGCTCATCAATATTTAGTTGTGTTAGAGCACTAATATAAATCTTATATTTATTTTCTTTTGGTAATTCATGACTAAGCTTATCATTGAGCCCATGAATCCCCTCAATTACTAGAATATCATCACTATCTAATTGTAAATAGTGGCCTTTATACTCACGCTTCCCTTTAACGAAATCAAAGCTTGGGATATCAACTCGCTCACCCTTTAGTAACGCCACCATATCTTGATTAAACTGCTTAACATCAATTGCCTCTAAACATTCATAATTAGGCTCACCATATTCATCAATGGGGGTCTTTCCACGTTCCACAAAATAATTATCAACGGCTATGGGATGGGGCTTTAATCCCCGTGCCGCTAATTGAATTGACAAACGATGTGAAAAGGTCGTCTTGCCTGACGATGATGGTCCGGCAATCATTACGAACTTTACCCCTTCACGGTTAACAATTCCATCGGCTATTTCGGCTATCTTACTTTCTTGTAAAGCTTCTGATATTAACATCAACTTTTGCATACCGCCTTGGCTAATCAAGTCATTCATCGCCCCAACAGTATCAACACCTAACATTCGACCCCAAGATTCCGATTCTTTTTGCGTCTGAAAAACCTTCGGGATATCTTTAAGCGGTTGAATCTTCGTAGGCTCTTTTAAGGCTGGCATTTGCAAAATCAGCCCTTCATCATAGGCATGTAAATCAAAATATTTCAAATAACCAGTATGCCAAACCATAAAGCCATAGAAATAATCTTCGAAGCTACCAATGCTGTAGATATTCACCCGCGAAACTTGACGATAGCGTAATAATCTTTCTTTATCAAGCATCCCATGCTTACGAAAAATCTGCTTAGCCTTATCAATATCTACGCTACGCTTCATTATCGGTATACATTTCGTCACTTGCTCATGCATGTAAGCCTTAACCTTAGCAATAAACTCTGGCGTAATTGATACATCGCCCTCAATCGTATAATAGAAACCATCACCGATTGAATGATGTAAGATAATCTTCTGGATATTTTCTTGTCCGCCAATCTTATATAGCGCTTTAAGCAATAGAAATGATGCACTACGACGATAAGTACGATATCCAATTCTATCGCTAAAAGTGATTAAACTAAGCTCACAATCTTGTTTTAAGGTCTTGTGAAGCTCACTTAGCCGACCATTAGCTGCAACTAAGGCTATCTCACTTTGTGCTTGTAAATCAAAGCCCGCCAGTACTTCACCATAAGCCATTCCCGCCAGAAATTCTTTGGTCACACCATCGATTGTAACTTTACACATCTTCTTTTCCATTATTGCCTCCTATCTAGACTTTCCAAAAAGGCGCTGCTTCTTTTGCTGCTGTAACAGTTACATCAGGAAACATTGTCGCCAGTGTCAGCCTCACATATTCTGTAAAAATATGTTCCGTTCCATAATGTCCTGCATCAATAATTGCCATTCCCGCTGCCATTGCATCAAGACCTTTACCATGACTAATATCACCAGTTACCAACACATCTGCCCCAGCTTTTAGTGCTACTTCAACCATGCTGTTGCCAGAACCGCCAGAAATCGCCACGGTCGAAATCTCCTTTTGTGGATTACCAAAGGTTCTAATATCATTAACGCCTAACTGTTGCTTAACATATTTACTAAACTCTAGCAGGGAGGTTGGCTTACTAAGCTGACCAATTCGCCCAATCCCTTGCAAAACATCTTCCGCCGCTGTTACCTGTAGTACTTTCGTATCTTTAAGAGCCAGACTTTCTTCATTTAATTGACCCATGGCTTTAACATCGAAATTGGTATGTGCTGCATAGCATGTGATATCATTTTTAATCAAGGTGATAATCCGCCGACCCAAGAAATCCTCAGTTGTTATCCTTTTGATAGGCGAAAAAATCATTGGATGATGTGAGATAATCATATCTGCGCCGATTTCGATTGCTTGAGCTACTACTTCATCAGTTGCATCAAGTGCTACCAAAATATGCTTGGTCGCCTTTTCCATCGAGCCTACTAACAAGCCTACATTATCCCACTCAAGGGCATATGATGGTGCCCATTTCGCTTCAATTTCTTCGATAACATCGCTAACCTTCACCATCCTTATCACTCCTTCTTTAAAACTCTTGCATTGCCAACTCATTCATCGCTAGCTCTTCTTTAAGCTCCTGCTCACGCAAGCTGGAATTGCCCGTGCCTAAGTTAGTAATGTGTGTCGTTATTTTTTGTAATATATCTTTTTCTTTTGCCAAGAATTGTCTCAATATCTCATTCTTATTTTCTAACAAATATGGTCCATAAACAAAATCAATTACTCGCCCTAGTTGCATCTTGCCATGGATAACCTTCATCATAGGATAGAATTTGCCATCTTCGTAGACCATCTCTTCTGCAACTATTTTATAGCCATTATCTTGTAAGAAATATCTTAGTTTGGTAAGCTCTGACTGCGGTTGCAAAATTAATTCTTTGACCGTCTTTAAGACATCGCTACCAGCACTTAAAATTCGCATTACTAAGTTGCCACCCATGCCGGCTATAACCACACTATCTACTTCTCCTGCCTTTAACGCCAAGACACCATCAGATAGCCTTGTCTCAATGGCCGTAGTGATTCCATGCGCTGTGATATTCTCCACTGCCCGCTTTAGTGGTCCTTGGTTGACATCCATTGCAATCGCCTGTGGAATTATCTCTTGGTCAACCAAATATATGGGAATATAGCCATGGTCGGTGCCAACATCGGCTATTTTATTACCTGGCGTAACCATCTTGGCAACCGCCATTAATCTTCGTGATAACTGCATATTTTGCCTCTAATTATTCTAAGTAATCTTTAAGCTTACGACTGCGGCTCGGATGACGAAGCTTTCTCAATGCCTTTGCTTCAATCTGACGAATCCGTTCACGTGTAACGTTAAATTCCTTACCTACCTCTTCAAGGGTTCGCGCCCGACCATCATCAAGACCAAAGCGTAGACGTAATACTTTTTGCTCACGCTCGGTTAAGGTACTCAACACCTCTACTAGTTGTTCCTTTAATAAGGTAAATGCGGCGGCATCAGCTGGCACAGGAACATTATCATCTTGAATAAAATCGCCTAAGTGACTATCTTCCTCTTCACCAATTGGTGTCTCCAATGATACTGGTTCTTGCGAAATCTTTAGTATCTCACGAACTCGTTCCACTGACATATTCATCTCCGCACCGATTTCTTCTGGCGTCGGTTCACGTCCTAACTCTTGCAATAATTGACGTGAAACCCGGATTAACTTGTTGATGGTCTCAACCATATGCACGGGAATACGAATCGTTCTAGCTTGGTCGGCAATCGCTCTTGTAATCGCTTGACGAATCCACCAGGTCGCATAGGTACTGAACTTGTAGCCCTTGCGGTAATCAAATTTCTCAACTGCTTTGATAAGTCCTAGGTTACCTTCTTGAATCAAATCTAAGAATAACATACCACGACCAACATAACGCTTAGCGATACTAACTACCAATCTTAGATTGGCTTCGGCTAATCGTTGCTTAGCATCTTCGCTGCCTTCCTCCATCGCCTTAGCTAAAGAGATTTCTTCTGTTGCTGATAGTAGGGGTACCTTCCCAATCTCCTTCAAGTACATTCTTACTGGGTCTTCAATACTAATTCCTTCTGGTACCGAGAGGTCGATATTTTCAACATCAACTTCTTCCTCTTCGTCCATATTAAGCTCTTCGTCATCAGTCAAAATCAACGTCTCTTTATCTGCTGATTCATCAGTTACCATTCGTAAAACATCGATGCCATTGCTCTCAAGGTATTCATAAACCTTCTCCATCTGAGTCTCATCTAGTTCCATATCGCTGAAAAAGTCACTAACTTCTTGATATTCTAGAATGTTCTTTTTCTTCTTACCCATGCTTAGAATTTCCACTAGCTTCTCGTTAAATTTCCCCATATCCATTTCCATTGGTCTCTCTCCTTCTTTTGCTGTTTGTCTATAATGATAATTTTAATATAAAAACTATTAACCCATGACGAAAACCCATTGTAACTTTCATCTACACAGCTTCAAAGAAAAATTCTCGAATTGACATTAACGAAGTAAGTCAAGGAGAGATTTATTTCTATTGAAGCGTAAACTTTAGGCTTATGTTTCAATTAAAATTGTACTCGCAGTTCAATATTGCCACCTTGCATTTGCTCTAATTCTCTTTGCTCTTCCACTGAAGCCATGACCGCCATCATATCATTGGGGTCTTGCCGTTCACGTCGATAGTGCAAACTATTTTCTTTCATGCGATAAATAATATCCTTTAATGCTGGCAATCGCTCATCCTCAGAATCAAGGGGCAGATTGGCGTTAAATACTGCCGCTGCTTGCGTCTGCTCTTCGGAATCAGTAAAATGATTGATAATCTGGGCTGGTCGTAACTCACCTTCTTGTTGCTGTTTGAATAACATCTTAGCAATTGTGTGATATAGCGGCATCGTGAAATCATCTACCCCGATATATCGCTTAACCTCGTCAAATATCTGTGGATATGTCGTCAACCAAGTTAACATTAACCGCTGTGATACATCATAGCCATTTTCCTTTTCTTTGGGTCTATTTAGACCTGACTTTGGTCTGATGCTCTCGGTCTTTCCGACCCCTTTTAAAGCCAGCTTATTAACTAACTGCCTAAGGGTATCATAAGCAACGCCATAGGTGGTTGCGATAGCCTCCATATAGCTATTGCGTTCAATCTCATCCTCAAATTCTAATAGTCGCTTGGCTGCTGCATGAAAAAAGTCTGTTTTCCCTTGCGGGTCTTGCATATTGTAATCTTGCTTAAGTACTGCTATTTGATACATAAAGCTATTAGTGCCTTCCTTAAGCCTCGCTTCAAAGGCTTCGGTGCCCAGCTCTTGAATAAATTCATCAGGGTCTTTGTATGGCTCAAGGTTAATCACTCTTGAAGATAATCCAGCCTGTTTCAACAAAGGAATGGCTCGTAAAGCCGCCTTGATTCCCGCTTCATCACTATCATAGATAATCAAGACTTCCTCAGTATATCGCTTCATCAAGCTTGCCTGTTGAGAAGTTAAGGCAGTACCAAGGGATGCTACAGCATTAGTAAAGCCCGCTTGGTGCATCGCAATAACATCAAGATATCCTTCACAAATAATCAAGTTCTTCTTTCTTGAAGTTCTAGCCAAATTAAGTCCATACAGGTTACGACTTTTATCAAAAACCTTTGTCTCTGGTGAGTTCAAGTACTTAGGCTTGGCATCACCCATAACCCGACCACCAAAGCCAATAACCCGGTTATTCACATCGGTGATGGGGAAGATAACTCGATTCCAAAACTTATCATACATCCCGCGCTTCTCATCTACTTGAAACAATCCTGACTGCTTCAATAGTTCATCTGCATACTTCTTTTCTTTTAAATATTTGTATAAACCACCACCGAATTTCCCAGAATAGCCTAAGCCAAACTTTTGGATTATCTCTTCACTCAAGCCACGACCACGCAGATAATGGTAGGCATTTTCGCCATCTCTGGTCTTTAGTTGATAATAGTAGAACTTAGCCGCCTCTTTTTGAATACTTAATAAAGCACCCTTTTCATCAGCTCTTGCTTTGGCTTCTTTTGACATATCAACTTTCGGTAATTCCACTCCTGCTCGCTCAGCTAAGACCCTTAACGCTTCAGTAAATGAGTAATTCTCGTATTCCATGATAAAAGTAAAAACATTACCACCCGCACCACAGCCAAAACAATAATACATTTGTTTCATCGGTGATACTGAAAAAGAGGGGGACTTCTCATTATGAAAAGGACAAAGTCCAAAGTAGGAGCTGCCTTTTCTTTGTAGCTTTACATATCCCGATATCACTTCCACTATGTCATTTTTTAAACGAATTTCTTCTACCAAATCTTCCGAATATCGCATTTAATCTCCTATTACAAAGTGTTCTTTATTGGCTTTTATAAACTCCAGCCAAGTGGCACAAATATTTCCTCAAATTTGTCAATCGAATACTGGTCTGTCATTCCAGAAATATAATCACATACTACACGCTCTAATATCTCACCATTACTAATTAACGCTTGGTATTCCGTTGTCATTAATTCGGGATGGTCGTAATAATAACGATATAATTCGCTTAACATTCGCTTAGCCTTAACTTCTTCTTTTTTCGCAATCGAACTTTTATATACTTGTGCAAACATAATCTCTCGTAGGGCGTTCATTGCCTCTTCAACTTCTTTAGACATCATAATCTTATCCTTATTATAGCTATTAGTAATAATATCATGAATTAGCGCATTAAGACGTTCTCTGGTCGAGCCACCAATAACCATCCTAATCGTAATGGGAATATCATCTTCGGTAATAATCCCCGCTCGCTCAGCATCATCCATATCATGATGCATGTAAGAAATCTTATCACACAGCCTAACAACTTGACCCTCTAGCGTCGCTGGTAAGGTCGACATCTGGTGATTCAAAATACCATCAAGCACTTCCCATGATAGATTAAGGCCCGCACCATTCTTCTCAAGTACTTCAACCACTCGAACGCTTTGCTCAAAATGAGTGAAACCATTCTCACTCATGTTATTAAGTGCCACTTCGCCAGCATGGCCAAATGGTGTGTGTCCCAGGTCATGCCCTAAGGCTATTGCCTCAACCAAGTCTGCATTAAGTGATAATGCCTTGGCTATCGTTCTTGCCGTCTGCGAAACCTCTAGCGTATGGGTAAGCCTAGTGCGATAATGGTCCCCCTGTGGAGCTAAGAAGACTTGCGTCTTATCCTTTAAACGCCGAAAAGCTTTAGAATGTAAGATGCGGTCTCGGTCTCGCTGATAAATAGTCCTAATATCACATTCCAGCTCAACTCTTTTCCTTCCTTTAGAGTCTTGACTACGAGCCGCATAAGGGCTTAATTCTTGATACTCTTTTGCTTCTATCTGTTCACGAATATTCATTATAAATACCTCTTTATCAAAACTTATTAGTCCCTATATAAACTATATTCTACATGGGCGGGTTATTTCCTTTTTTTAGCTTCCTTTTTTATCTGTAAATCAGAAAAAACATAAAAGTATATTTGCTCTTGTGCTGAAAAGAAATGCGCAAACGCAAAATATATTTTATGCTTTTTCGAAAGTTGTTGTGGGTTATTTGTTTGTTTTATTTTCTATCCAATCCATCTACCACTACTAGCAAAAGTATACCATTGATCATCAATTCTATGTCTTCCAGTCACCATCTTGCCACTACTAGCACTACCAAAATAATACCACATTCCGCCAATCACTTGCCAGCCTGAAAGCATTCTGCCATCATCAGCATCGCTAAGGTAATACCATTGACCACTGATACTTTGCCATTCATAAGTCATTCGACCATCCTCACTACCACTAAGATAATACCATTGACCATTAATAATCTGCCAATCACTCATCATCCGTCCATCTTCAGCACCACTTAAGTAATACCAATGGCCATTGATTCGTTGCCATTCAGAAAGCATTCGATTATCTTCTTTATCGCTTAGATAATACCACCTACTGCTAATCCTTTGCCAGCCTGAATGTCGTCTACCGCTATCATCATTACCAAGATAATACCAATAACCGTTAAGTCTCTGCCAGCCTGATAACATTCGGCCTTTATTATTACCGTCTAAATAGTACCATTCATTGTCTATCTCTTGCCAGCCGATGCTTGATCTGCCACTTTTCTTATCAAGATAATACCAAGAACCATCAAGCATTTGCCAACCAACTTGACGCTTACCACTCTCCTTATTACCAAGATAGTACCAATAACCATTAAGTCTTTGCCAACCAGATAACATCCTACCCTCATCATTGCTGTCTAAGTAGTACCATTCGTTGTCTATCTCTTGCCAACCAGTAGTTAACTTGTCACTTTCTTCATCAAAATAGTACCAATAGCCAGTAATATATTGCCAGCCACCTTGTCGCCTGCCATCGCTCATAAAGTAATAACTTTGCCCATCAACCTCTTGTCGGCCAGTCATCATTTCACCACGATAATTACCGCCTTCAGCAAAATAATACCACTCTGTTCCAATCTTGTGCAAGCCTGTTAACATCCGCCCCTTACCAGTACCTCTTTCAAAATAGTACCAGCTACCACCAACTGAGCGCCAGCCTATCGCAAGCTCACCCGTACTCGTGATATAATACAACTCACCTTCGTAATTCCACCAACCTTCTTGAGCTCTTAACTCTGATGTCAGATAACCACTACCTGAATAATCTGTTACAATTGCTGCAACATTATTATTTGTTGAAAATATTCGGGCATTTATACTACTCAATATCATTCTTGTTTTGTCGTTTAAGTAGATACTGCTTCCAGTAACAATTACTTCTTTAGGGCTGATTTCACTAATTATGTCACCCGGATTCTCATTCGCATAGCCATGATGTGGAATCTTTAGAATATCAATGTCTTCTAAATGCCCAGCTTCAAAAAGTTCCCATAGAATATCTTCCGTAATATCGGCAGTCAATAAAGTTACTGTATTATTAACGAAAGCTTTAATCACGAAACAATTTTCATTTTCATTACTAATGCCACTTCGCACTGCTGTATTGAAAAATTGCAGGGTCATATCACCAAGTGTTATCGTGCTACCTTCTTCAACATCCTGGATTAAGGTTCCGCCATACTTTCTAACGGCTGCGACCAGACCATCATAAACATACTGGTTATCGTATAAGTCAACACCACCCGGACTCACCATCCGACTATCATCATAGCGCTTCAAATAAATCCTACTCGGACCAAAGATTGCAATAATATCATCGGCTAATCCAATATGATCGCTATGTGCATGACTACCAATATAGAAATCAAAATTCGAAGAATTAACGCCTAGACTTACCAGGTAATTAATCACCTGCATATCAAATCCTTGGTTAACTGTAATCCCTTGACGAAGCGGATATCTTCCATCACTGCCATCGGGATAATCCCAATCTTCACCTGAGTCAATCATTCCAAAACGACCATTTGACTCTAATAAAATTGCATCAGTACTTCCCCTTAAGCCGATGTAGTGAATTCGTGCTACTCCAGTTTCCACTAGTGGCTCTTCGTCACCCGTTAGTTCTTCCTCTTCGGTATCTTCCTCACTACTATCTTCTATTAATGCCATCGATTCTACCGTTACTTCTATGCTTTCAGCCGACTCTGACAAATCTTGTCCTTCTGTCTCGTCTACTATCACTAAATCCTCTTCATCCTCTACTATTAGTTCTGGTTCTGTCGCTGTTGTCTCCATCACTTCTGGCAGTAAAAGCCCCTCTTCTTCTGACTGCTCTGGTGTTGCAAAGACGTTAATTGGCATAAGTGTCAGCGTCATTATTAATAATATCGCCACGCCCCTTTTTATTACCTTCATTATAGTACTCTCCTTTTTAATTATCACATAACTTATGGTATCCTATAACGTAACACTCCCATTTCACGCTATATTTAGTCATTATATCACAAAATACGGTATATTGGTAATTTCACGGCGTTTTTCCTTTATTTCCCTTTATTTTACATATCCAAAATAGTAGTGCTAATGTATAAGTAATATTACTGTTTACTTTATAGGATTAGGGTGTCAAAAGGGAGTATCAAAAAGGGACTAAGATATCGGCATTTGCCAATATCTTAGTCCCTTATAAATTACCTTTGTTTTACTCGAATTCGTATGATGCAATAAGATCTCCATTATTGTCTGTGTATTCAACAATAAATAAAGGTTCTTCAATGCCTGCTGCGCGCATTGATTCAACCATTAATTCCATGCTTGCTTTTTGCGCTTCCATTTGTGCATCAACTGCTTCTTTTACTGCATCAGCGTTGTCGCCAAGCTCTACCAATACTTTCATTGCGTATTTAAGAGTGTTGCCTTCGCCAGTTACAGTTAATTCCATAATACCTTCAAGTGATTCTGCCATTGCATCAAAAGTTGCTTGGCTCATACCGATGAAAGTATCCATTGGTGAAGCTCCGTCTGCTACTATTTCTGTTTCTTCAGCTACTACATCAACTACTTCTTCAGCTTCTGGTGTTGCTGTTGCTTCAGCGGTTACTTCTGGTGTAGGCTCTACATTGCTTTCTGCTTTCTTGCCACATCCGGCAATACCTACTGCTAGTGCTGCTGTTAATACTAATACTAACGCTTTTTTCATAATAATTCTCCTCCTAAAACAATTCTTATTTACCTGTAATAAACTATCATACATCCAGATTATAGTCAACCATTTTATTTATCCTTACTATACCACCCTTACTATCCATTAAGATAATTTATTTCCCCAAAAGCACTTGTCAGATATATTATAAAAATATATAATAAAAATATACGAGGTGATATCATGACAATTGATACAAACAATCTATTAGATAGCATATTAGAGAGTATTTCGCGCATTGATTACATCAAATTAGAGGACGTACCTAACATTGACCTTTATATGGATCAAGTAACTACTTTCATGGATGCCCAGTTAGATGCTTCTAAACGCCATGGTGATGACAAAATCCTCACCAAGACAATGATTAATAATTACACTAAGAACAACTTATTACCACCCCCAGTGAAGAAGAAATATTCTACGCAACATATGTTGCTTTTAATTTTTGTGTACTACTTTAAGAGTTTCTTATCTATTAATGATATCCAGATGCTCTTAAAACCCATTACCGACAAATATTTCAGTAGCAATGCTGACTTTAATCTTACCAATGTATATGAAGAGGTTTTTCGTTTAGAGGAAAGCCAAGTCGAACGTATCAAATGCGATATCAAGGATGCTTACGCTAACGCACAAGATACCTTTGCTGATTCCCCCGAAGAAGACCACGAATTCCTACGTCTCTTTTCATTTATCTGCATCTTAAGTTTTGATGTCTATGTCAAAAAGCAAATTATCGAGAAATTAATAGATAAGCTTTTTCACTGATACCTAATTAATAATAGTATTTATATAAGCTGGTAAAAGATGGAATAATATCTCTCCGTGCAGAATGCTTCGCGAATGACTGCCCTATAGATATTTATTCCATCTTTATAGTTCTAGTAAATGAATGTGATTACTTTCTGTTGAAGCATAAAATCCAGGCTTATTTTCCATCCAAAATAGAACCACTTCTTTACATTAAAATTTCAACGTGCTACAATAAGACATCAAATAAACATCATTCTTTATTTTTTGTGAAAGGGGCTTTCTGATATGGGAAAAACAATTCGCACAGAAGCAGTCGATCAACTCTTTGCTGCCATTTTGTGCCTAGACTCTACGGAAGAATGTTATACATTTTTTGAAGATGTCTGCACTATCAATGAATTACTTTCATTATCGCAACGCTTCGAAGTTGCTAAAATGTTACGTCAAAAGAAGACCTATTTAGAGATTTCTGATAAAACAGGTGCGTCAACTGCTACTATTAGCCGCGTCAACCGCTCACTTGAATATGGTAATGACGGTTATGAAATGGTTTTTGACCGCCTCAAAGAAGATTAATATGAGATGGCTTGATAAACCATATAACTCTTTACACGCCATGCTCCTTGAGCGCTTTGGCGAAAAGGTCTACAAACTAAGCTTAAATGGTGGTATGACTTGTCCTAACCGCGATGGTACTTTAGATACCCGTGGTTGTATTTTTTGTAGTGCTGGTGGGTCTGGTGATTTCGCTGCGGATAGTGCTTTATCCATAACCGCTCAAATCGAACAACAAAAGGCCATCCTTCAAAGAAAACGTCCGGTCGGTAAGTTCATTGCTTATTTCCAAGCATATACTAATACTTATGGAACACTTGAACACTTGCGTTCTATTTTTACTGAAGCTATTTCGCACCCTGATATCATTGCCTTATCGATAGGTACGCGTCCTGACTGTTTGGAGACCGAAGTCATTGCATTGCTTTCAAAGCTTAATCAGCAAAAGCCCATTTGGGTTGAACTAGGACTACAAACGATTCACCCTAAGACAGCCACCTATATTCGTCGTGGTTATCCACTTGAATGCTTTAGAGACGCTGTTCTTACTTTACAAGAAGAAGGCATAGATGTCATTGCTCATACTATTTTAGGTCTGCCTAATGAGACCAACGATGATGTCTTGGCAACGATTGCCTATCTTAACGAACTACCAATCCAAGGTATTAAACTTCAATTGCTCCATGTCCTAAAGAATACTGACTTAGCCACTGATTACGAAGCTGGGAACTTTCAAGTCTTCACCATGGAGGAATACCTATCATTACTAATAACTTGCCTTGAACAACTATCACCAAAGATTGTTATTCACCGCTTAACCGGGGATGGTCCTAAGGATTTACTAATCGCGCCAACTTGGAGTAGCGCCAAGCGCTCCCTTTTAAATGAATTACATCGACGGATGCAGATACAAGACACCTGGCAAGGAAGACTTTATCGCAAGGAGGTATAGAATGTTAACTGAATCTTCAACCCTATACAAACTGATAATTTTATACATACTTAGAAAAGTGAATTTTCCGATGACTAATGCCCAATTCTCGGGTTTTATTTTGGATCATGGTTACACTACTTATTTTCATCTACAAGAGTCTTTATCCGAGATGATTGATGCTAATTTGCTAGAGACCGAAACTATTCGCAACACCACTTACTATCATATGACCGATGAAGGGCTAAATACCATCAACTATTTCGATAACCAAATTTCTGACGAGATAAAAGCTGATATCCATAAATTTCTGACCGAGAATTCATATGAACTACGTAATGAAGTATCTGTTATTGCCGATTATCACAAGACTACTGGCTCCGAATATACCGTTACTTGCCAAGTTAAGGAACGTGATACTTATTTAATCAACCTAACCTTAAGCGTTCCGACAGAAGAAGCCGCTAAGGCTATCTGCAACAACTGGAAAAAAAAGAACCAGGACATCTACTCATACCTAATGAAGGAACTCCTTTGATTAAAGCACTCGCCTATCAAACGGCTGAGTGCTTTAATCTTTCCTATGAATCACTTAGGAATTGCAAATGTGCTTTTATCTGTTTCTCATGCCCCATCTCAGTTGGCTCGTAGAAATGCGCCCCTTTAATCTCTGGTGGTAAATATTCCTGCTGCACATAGTGATTAGGATAATCATGAGCATACTTATAACCAATGCCATGTCCTAGCTTTTGCGCTCCTTTATAATGAGCATCTTGTAGATGGAGCGGAACACTAGTCTTCGTTCGTCCCACTGACTCAAGTGCTGCTGCAATTGCCACACACGCCGCATTGCTTTTAGGTGCTGATGCTATATAAGTAACTGCTTGTGAAAGAATAATCTGTGATTCTGGCATTCCAATACGTTCAACCGCTTGCGCTGCTGATGTGGCTAGAACTAACGCCTGCGGGTCAGCATTACCAACATCCTCAGCAGCACAAATAATAATACGTCTGGCAATAAAACGAATGTCCTCGCCTGCATACAACATCTTGGCTAGATAATATACCGCGGCATCGGGATTCGAGCCACGCATACTCTTAATAAAGGCTGATATCGTATCATAGTGAGAATCCCCACTTTTGTCATACCTCACGACTCGCTTTTGGATACATTCCGAGGCCGTTTCTAAGTCTATGTGAATCTTACCGTCTTCGCTTGGCTTAGTCGTTAGTATCGCTAACTCAATCGCATTTAATGCTGTCCTTGCATCACCACCAGCAATATCTGCTAAGAATTCTTTGGCATCCGTCGTTAAGAGTGCATGATAATTCCCCATCCCCTTGATATTATCATCAACTGCCTTTTGCAACAATTGTTCAATGTCTTCTCTGCCAAGGGGGTTTAATTCAAAAATAATCGAACGCGAAATCAAAGCGCCGTTCACCTCAAAATAAGGATTCTCAGTCGTTGCCCCGATTAGAATAAGGGTTCCGTCTTCAACAAAAGGCAGTAAATAGTCCTGCTGGGCCTTATTAAATCTATGAATCTCATCGACAAATAGAATCGTCTTATTGCCATACATTCCTAAGTTATCCTGTGCTTCTTTGACCACCACTTCCATATCCTTTTTGCCCGATGTGGTGGCATTTAACTGTCTAAAATTAGCCTTCGTTGTCTTCGCGATTACTTTAGCAAGGGTCGTCTTCCCTGTCCCTGGAGGTCCATAAAAAATAACCGAACTTAATTTATCTGCCTTAATGGCTCGGTAAAGCATCTTGTCCTCACCAATAATATGTTCTTGCCCAACTACTTCTTCCAATGTCTCTGGGCGCATCCTTGCCGCTAGTGGTGATTCTTTTTCCATTTGTTGCTCTTTCATATATCCGAATAAATCCATCTGTCTTCCTTCCACTTTGCTTGACTTATAAGTGCCCTATAATTCTCGTTTGGGCAGAGCGTCAAATAAATATCTTCTCTATCTGTCAAAAGCAAGCTTTTGCATATAGTTCAGATATTTGCTTGACTTATTACTACCCTATAATTCCAGTTTAGTCAATCTCGATTCCGCTTCGCTCCATCTCGTTTGAGCAGAGCGTCAAATAAATATCTTCCCTATCTGTCAAAAGCAAGCTTTTGCATATAGTTCAGATATTTGCTTGACTAAACTGTATCAAAAAAATATATGCTCCATGTATAAGTCGTTAAAATCGGCATCCTTTGAAAGATCTATTTCTTCACATATCTTTTGAAGTTTCAAGATGTCTGCTTCACCTTCCTCCTGCAAATAGCGTAGTGCTCCACCGAGCGAACTATTCCCTACGGCATCTATCTTGCCAGCAAATTCGCAAGGCAATAATCCGATTATCATTGATTTCTCTTGGCTAATATGAAAACCAAATCCGCCTGCCAAATACACCTTGGTAACTTGCTCATAAGTAACGCCAAAACGACGCAACAACACTTCTATTCCAGCTCTAACTGCTGATTTAGCTAATTGGATTTCACGGATATCTTTTTGTGAAAAAATAATCGCTTTACCCTCTGGATTCTTCGCTAACTCAAAGCCATCGGTAAAATATTCCTCCTCTAATCGTCCCGTCTCATCGACATATTCCTTGTCAATTAATTCAGCAATCGTCTCGATAACCCCAGTCCCACAAAGACCAATGGGGTCTGTCTCACCAATAGTCCTAACTTTGACCTCTCCTGCGTCAAGTTCAACATGACAAATGGCACCCTTGACACTACCCATCCCCCAAGATATATTACCACCTTCAAAGGCTGGTCCAGCAGCTGTTGATGTCGTTACAATCCGCTTGTTATTACCAATCGCCATCTCGCCATTAGTTCCTAAATCGACTAACAAACAGATGTCTTCATGCTTATCAAAATCACAACTATATAACCCCGCGGTAATATCACCACCAACATAAGTCGAAATCCCTGGTAATAAGATTACCTCAGCACTACAGTAATCACTGCTTAAGACCTGCTCAAACGACCACTTTTGCAAGCCAATATCTACTGGTGTAAAGGGATATACACCTAACCCTTCACAAGAATAGCCCATCAATAGATGTCCCATCGTTGTATTCGCACCAATAGCAATTCGTTTAATCTGCTTTTGGCTAATCTTACTATCCGTTACGAGGAACCTTATCCCCGTTAATAAATCTTCTTGAATACTTTTACGTAATTCAGCTTCCCGACCATCGCAAGCCGCTTGTATCCGTGAGATAACATCCGCTCCATAGGCACGCTGTCTATTAATGGTTGCGTATGAATTAATCACCTGTTTACCCTTACTTCCCAGCAACTGTAAGACAATTGTCGTCGTCCCGATATCAATAGCAATATCATAACTGCTCTCCTTTGATATCTCCATTTCGCTAACTACTGATTGTTCCTTAACACTACCTACTTGAATTGCGAAATCATCTTCATTGGGAAATTCCAAAATAATACTAGCATCACTTAGCGGATAAGCACAACACGCCAAGCGATATCCCTCGGTTAATTCTGCCTCAGAAAAATATTTCTCATCAGATGAAGAAATTGGCAAATCACCTTGTTGTAAACGAATCTTGCATTTACCACACTTACCTTTGCCACCGCAAGCCGCGCTAAAATATATACCATGACGAATAATCGCCGCTAGGATACTCTCTGCTGGATTGACAGTAATCTCAAAACTTGTCTCTTGGTCAACTATAGAAATAACGATTGGTCGTGTCTTCATCGCGGATACCTCTTAATACTTATCATCAGTTACTTGTACCACTAATTATACTGGCAAACTTAATTTCATTCAAGCAAGAAAAGATTTTCTCATTAAATTGCCGATATTGGATACACTCCTGCAAAGTATTTTTATTGATTAGGGCCATGCCTGACATGCAAATAAAAGCCAAACTCGTTAATGAGTTTGGCCCGATTTAATCTTTTACTAAATCACTATTCTTTTCGCATCTTTAAACAACTTTCTACTTAACACTTGTCTAATTTCTCATTCGTCTTTATGCTCGCTAACCTGAAATCATTCCTATGCCTTTTTCTTTATTATCTGTTGCCTTTAAATATTTGTTCTTAGCCCACCCAGCCAAGCACGAAAGAAATGCGATACATATTGTATTTCTAACAACAATAATAATTGTATTTTCACTCAGAATCACAAACAATATAACAATGATATTAATAAAAAGCAAATTACGTTTAAGTTTTCTAGACATTATTGCTTTTTCTTCAACGTTCAATCTTCTATTCGGAGTGTCTATAGGCGCCCTAATCAACAACAGACAACTTAGAACCACAATTATAACCACGTTAGTAAATGAATTAAGTGGTATTTTTCCAGACACTGTAAGTATAATTACTACAACTGTATTAGTCAAAATGAAACAACCCCAAAATGTATTCAAGTGAATACCACCAGCATAATTACGAACACTAAGAAAAACCAAAATAAAAACAATGTATTCCCAAAAACGTCCAAAAGCAATTGCCATTATCAGATTTGTGACAATAGTAATTACCGTCTCTATTAGAATTTGAAAACTATATTCATACGCCTCTTGAAGTTCTATCTTCCCATTTCTGTCAATTACATATTTGGCAATATTTTCAACGATTTTCTTCATAAGAATGCTCGTTTAATTTTTCAAGATTATCTGGCATTTTAGGTTGATGATAAATGTAAAAACACAAGCTATCACCCGAAACTTTTGCCACTTTTCCAGCAGCACTATCCAGAATTTTCGCAATTTTATTCATCTTCTTTTCTTTCATTTTAAACCCCTCCTATTTATATGCCATAATAAATATCCTCTTTAATATAACACGAATTTTTTTCTTTTATCCCCATATGTAACATTCCCCACTATTCACGTAATTTTTCCGTGGGATTATATAGTACCACCCTCATTTCGAAGACATCATTTTTTATCTGTGCCTTCATATCACCTTGATATTTTTGAATTACGCTGTTTAACGAACTTAAACCATACCCATGATTTTGCTCCTCATCCTTTGTTGAAATTATACTGCCCTTTTTGTCTAGCTTGATAATGCCATCATAAAAATTAGTAACAACAATTAGTAATAGTTTCTTCTCATATTTCATCGTCAGCTCAACAAAGCGGTCCCCAGCGGGAAGTTTTTTCACAGCCTCAAAGGCATTATCTAAAAGATTTCCTATTAGCATACTCAAATCGCTTCCTCTATGTGGTAAATCCGACGGAATCATTAAATCAATCGCAAAATCAATCATTAAACTTTTTGTCTTTATATACTTTTCATTTATAATTGCATCCACAAATGCATTGCCTGATTGTGCAATTCCTACACCCACCTGATTGATACTATCTGTTAATCTATCGACCAGCTCCACAGCTTGACTATATTCTTTCATTTCTATATATGATTTAATAGCAAACATATCATTTTCATAATTATGCTTGATTCCACGTAATTCTCTATTTGCCTTTTCCCTTTCCGCTTGATATTCTTCTAGCATTTTTAATTGCTGCAGGGCGATGGCATTATTTTGTCTTTCTCTTAATTCTTTTGTTAGTTGAATATAATAATCGTAAACACCTAAGTTAATTAAAATCAAAAAAATCGATGATAACACTGCATAGTTTAACATTGCAGCACCAGATGTTTTCTTTGTTGCCAAAATAAACATCCAGTGAGAAATAAAAAAACTAAAAAAGGGGATTAACACTAAGAAAGCCACCTGCTTAATCTGCAAATTCTCCTTTACTTCTTTTTCAAAAAACAATTTGACAAATAGGACTATTGTAAGCAAAAGAATTTTCGATAGAACTATTCCCCAAATCATGTCACCTTCATGATCAATTAGAAGTAAGCCACATAGTATTTCTGTGATTGCTCCAACCGCACAAAAAGTAAATGACATCAAGATTTTTGTCCCTAGTTTTCCTTGATATCTCACAATTGATACCATTGTGACAAGTGTCGTAGCAACGGCCAGATTCATTGACCCTTTAACATTAATCAACTGCCACATTATATACATCATCCATACAAACACTTCACCTATAACATTAATACTCTTATTGCTTTTATTAAGAAATGTACTTATGTACATTTTGAAAATCGGAACTATCATTAAGACCAAACTTGTTTTTATCATTATTCCAATGACTAATTGCATCTATATACTCTCCCTTTCAAAAAATGTACTGCGTATCTTTTTTCTCCGCTCTTCACTTATTGGCAACTTTTCTCCATTATCCATAACCACATAGTCATATGCTAGTTCAGCAATATGTAAATAGTTCACCAGATATGATTGGTGTATCCTAAGAAATAACAGTTTCGAATCCCCTATTTTCTTTTCCACTTCTCCCAATCTACCATACATGATTTTTTGTTCATCGGCTCCATTTATCTCATTTTTATTCAAGGCGATTTTGTGGGAATTGCCACTCTCCTTAATCTTGATTCTTCTTTTTTCACTTTCAAAATAAAGGACATCTTTCAAACGTAAACAATGGTGTACATTCCTAAATTTGTACCAATAAACTTCCTCATACGCACCCAATTCTTGCAGTGCTGATGAAAAACTATCCACCAATTCTGCTTCCCCAATAGGCTTAACTAAATATCTATGCGCCTTAACCTCGAAAACATCCAAAGCGTATTCTGTGAAACTGGAAACATAAATAATTATTGCAATTTTATCAAAATTTCTAATTCTACGCGCTGCAATTAATCCATTTTCTTCTTTCATCTCAAAGTCAATATAAATAATATTGTATCGTGCTCCATTTTCTATATAGTCTGCTAGCTCTCTTCCATCACTGAAAACATCAATATCAATTTTATTAATCTTTCCTTTCGCAATTTTACAAATCAACTCTTCTATCCGCCCTGCTACAAGTAAATCATCATCACAAATGGCTATCTTCAGCATATATCTACACCTCCTACATTATATAATCCTAGCCAATCCCTTAAACGTTATTCTATTTCGGGCGGTAAGTCTTTGAAAATTGTGCAATCATGAAATTCTACCATGTCTATTTCTAGTCCATCACAAAGCTTCTTTATCGTTCCACCATCAACTTTTCTTCTTTCCTTCTTCAGCATACTATATACTGTCGATGGAGTAACTCCCGCTAGTCTTGCCATTTCTGTAAACGATATTCCCCTTTCGTTACACAATTCAACAAATCTAAGCACTACCGCATCTTTATATTTCATGAAATAACCCACCTTCTATTTTCTCTCATCATATCAATCTCTATTCACACGCGTATACGCATATGCGTATTTTATTCCATTCAAAAAAGTAGCGCATCCTCTAGTTTGAACATTTTCAAACAACTATATAAGCACAAAAACAGGACAATTACATGCCCTGTTTTTGTGCTTATACCTCATTCATATAGTTACCTATTCTCTTTTTTACAAGTACATCTTTCCATCTATCATCTTATAATTAACATCCGCCATCTGTGCAATACTTTGATCATGCGTAATAACAATCACTACCTGTCCCTGTTTTCTTGCTAGATCCTGCAAGATTTCTAATACTTTTTTCTTGTTTCTCAAATCAAGATTACCTGTTGGTTCGTCCGCCAAAAATATGTCGCCCGCATTTGACATTGCTCTGGCAATAGCAACCCTTTGTTGTTCCCCTCCACTCATCATTTGTGGATATTGTTTAAATACTTTTTCTTTCAGCCCCACCATTAATATACTTTCTTTCGCTGTTTCTTCTGCTTGCTTTTGTGGAATTTTATTTTCAAGCATAGGATACATGACATTTTCCAAGGCATTCATTAATGGAAACAAATTATATGCCTGATAAATAACAGCAACTCTTTTCAATCGAAAGGTATCTTTATTTACATTTTTCAAATCCACACCATCGACACTTATATTACCCTCACTTGGATTTCCCATCCCCGCTAACAGGGACAAAAATGTAGTCTTTCCGCTTCCTGATGCTCCCGTAATCGCATAAAATTTACCCGCTTCAAAAGTGCAATTAATCCCTTTCAACACATGCACTGTTTGATACTTGCCAACATATGAATATTGGAGATTTCTTACTCTAATACTTTTCATTTTCTCTCCCTTACTTGCAAAAACACATAGTTACTCGTTTCACTATCTATTCGTCACGCCTACCGATCATATCCATTGGTTCTTGCCTAACACTAACCACGGCACTACTTAGAGATAAAATCATGCCAAACATCACCAAAACACCTGTGCTCACCAGTGTATTTTTTATTAAATTACTTTCACTACTAGATTGACTCTCGGTCTCACGTAATTCTTCATCAGTTATGGCAATAATATTATTACTATACTCCGTATCGTAATATGGTCCAGCTGGCTTTGCTTGGATAATTCTCTCGGCAAGACTCATCCCGATTACCCCGCCAACTATGCTTCCTAACATTAAAATCGAGACAATTCCTGACAATATCGAAATCAAGCATCTTTTTTTGCTAACCCCGAGCGTTCTCTTTATCATAGTAATTCTGTTATTGGCTGTAATATAGATATATGTGAATAAAGTTATAACCAAGATCATCATAACAATACCTATTGCCAAAAAAATAACGGACAGGAATTTCATTTGATTTAATCGTTCCTCGAGCTGCGAAAATCCTCCGTCATAAAAAGTAATATTGATGTTTTCCAACCCTTGTTTATTGAAAGCGTCCATAAAAGAGTCAATAGCGCCATTTTCAATTTGAAAAGAAGTCGTTGCTGGTATCATCGGATGGTAAGCGACTATATTCTCTTCTATCGATTCAGTTATTGTCCCTGCTGGAATAACCACTGTATCTCTCATCAAACTAAACGCATCATTCAACGATATTGCATCATTCTTATAAACCCCTACAATGCGGTAATTATTTGTTTCAAACACTTCGTATGACCTCCCTTTTGCATTTAAAAATTCGTAGCCTTGCCCCACTGGATATCCATACATTAGTGCAAAAAAATTCAGTTCTATTGAATCACCTATTTTTAATCCATTGTTCTTAGCAATTGTCTCTGGAATTACGCATACCAACTGTTTTTGTTCGAACTCTTTTTCTGTAATGTTTCTCCCCTCAACAATGTATGCGTCTTGATTATAAAAAGGCATTAACAACTCTACTGCATTTGTTTCTACCACAGTAATAGAATTACGATACATCTCCTCTCCTTTTATAAGTTCCTTGTATTGTATCCCTATTTCCGTTTCATAAAATCCCGTTTTCACTTCATGAATTTTCTGACTGCCTTTATCTACATATGCTATACTTAAATCCCCTTTGAAAATATTTCCAGCTTTAGTGGCTTGTGTAGATTGTACTTCCGCTGGTGCATATTCTAATTCATTTATATCACTATTTTCTTTCATTCCATGAACATACCCTATTAAATGTATTTTCGCCACATATGTTTTTCCTTTTTTTAATAAAATAGGATTTGGTGTGTAATGATCGCAAAACCAAATTTCACTTCCTATGCTCACACTTTCCGTTATGCCGTCATTTTGTCTACTCAATAGTTTCGTTATCTCAATCTTCATCGGCTTATCTGGTATACCATCTTCTAGTGGTGTGAATTCGGCAATAAATGCGGTGAATAGCGTGGAGTCCGTACTTTTATATTCTGGAGAATACGAACGATAGGATGCTCTGAATTCTGGTGGCTTTATATAGTCAGCACCTTCAAATATTAAGTCATCTACATTGACATTCTCATTGAATATTGGTTTTGAAAACACATCATAGTCTTTGGTCTCTGCATTCCATTCTTCCCTTTTTTCAATGCCATCTTCTTCTTGCTCTACAGTTCCAACTGTCACAAAGCTTTTTTCATATATTTCTATTTTCTCTTTATTAAAAACAAACAAGTTAAATCCCAACACCAAAAAAATTCCAGTCAGCGCAATCAGCCCAAAATAAAGCATGGTTTTCAACGGTTCCCTAATTAATTGTTTTATAGTAATTTTAATCATATAGTGTTCCCCATTATATTTCTTTTACTAATTTTTATTATCGCAATAAGAGCCCCTACACAATAACTAAAACATACGCCAACTATAACAATAATCACTTGACTCATACTCACCATTTCTATTTTCCGCACAAATACAGCCGCTACGACTGCGCCTGTCGAACTCAAAAAAAACTGTTCATTCCAAAGCATCTTAACTATATTTGTTTTACTAGTGCCGATAATTTTCATCAACCGAATTTCATCTTTTCTGCTTTTCATTAATAACAAACTGACTACATAGCCCACAAGCATAATCAACATAACAATAATTGGCAAGAAGTTTTGTAATAATTCTTCGCTAGTCCTCAATTGTCTTGCTGACGAAATAAATGTGCCATCTTTCACATTCAACGCATTACCAACCACCGAAAAATTAGCCGATGGAATTATTGGGAGCAATTCAAATGACTTCATTTCTTCCTTGAATTCGTTTAATTCTAAGGGATTGGCAACATTAAACGATAATGAATTCACAATAAACTCAATACCCTCTTGTTGATACATCTCCTGAATTGTTTTCAATGGCAATATGACTTTTATTTCTTCCATTTCTTCTGAAAGAGACTCTTTAATACTGCCAATAATTTGATATTCCCTGATATCCAGTAATTTCCCTTTCAGCATATTATCAGAATCATATTCATAATAATAAATAGTCAATAAAATACTATCGCCAATTTTCAACCCTCTTTCGTTCATTAAATCTTCATTCACAATACAAGAAAACTCACTTTTTTCCAAAAAATCAATTTCCCTATCCTTAGCTAATGTTATTACTTCCAGTGCTTCTTCCTTAAACGCCCCAATATCGTTTATCGCAATAATGTCAATATCAAGATGCTTTCTATAATCTTCCATATCAAACACTCCAAATCCACCCATTAGCCTCAGGCTACACTTCAAGCTATTAACATGTGGAGAATTATCTAGATTTTCATAAATTCTTTCTGAAATGCTTAATCCCAGCCTTTGCGTTCCATTTAGATTAGAAATATGAGCATCTATATGAGTTGTTTCGGCCAACTCATATAACTGCTTCTTAACGCTGTAAATGCTTCCAACATAAACATTAATAAGCACTATCAATACACATGATATGCAGATGCATGCCATGCTCTTTACCTTGTTTCGTTTTATATTTTGCAAACTGTTAAGATAGTAGAACACTATATCGCACTCCTTCTCCCTAGACTTTATATTAACATGATCCATCTTTTAGCGTATATACTTTTTCAATTCTATCCGAAATTCTATCGTCATGCGTAATAATTATAATTGTTTTTCTTTCATGTTCATCTAGTATACGTTTAAGCCATTCCTGCATTGACCTCAAGTCATAATTTGATGTTGGTTCATCCAAAATAAGTATTTCACTATCTTTTACTAAAGCACGCGCGAAAGCCAACTTCTGCCTTTCACCTCCTGAAAGATTCTGAGCATCTTCATCCAATATAGTGTCGTATCCATCTGCCAGACCATTTATCAGGGCATCCACGTCATTCTCTTTACAAATCGACACTACTTTTTCATACTTAACCTTTTTTTGCAAATTAATATTATTCATTACCGTATCACTATAAATATAGGTGCTTTGGTCCACAACACTAAACCATTCTCTGTACGCATCCACTTCTAAATTATTAATGTCTTTTCCGTTAAATAGTATCTCACCGGATGTTGGTTTCATAAATCGCAACAGAAGATTAATTAATGTCGTTTTTCCAGACCCATTATCTCCTACAATCGCTATTTTATCCCCTTTGTTGATTTTTAAATTAACTTTATTTAGAACATTTTTCTCATCATATGCATAAGAAACATTTTTCATTTCAATGCTTTGAAAGCCTTCAATACTCATAGTTTCTTTCGCTGTAGCCTCTTCCTCTAATCCGAAAAAATCATCCAATCTTTCAAGTGATGGTTTTATTGTTGAATAAAGGTATTTCAGATTCATTATTGATGATATTGGACCAGTAATTGCTACACTATATGATATAAAAGCGATTAATCCCCCTATCGTTAACTCTTCGTGTCCAACCATCCATCCTCCAGCTATATACAAACTCACTAACAATAACTCAGTAAGTATAATATCTCCTGACATGTTATAATTGTTCAACATATCACTTTCTCGTGTTAGCCTTAACACTTTCCTTTTTCTCTTTTCACATTCCAACTGCTTATCGCTGTATAAATTCCACAGTTTAATCTCTTTTATTCCATTTATTATATTTCCAAACCATGCGTTAAAAATAGATGTTTCTGAAATTACTTTCTGCTCCACTATTTCGTTTTTTTTGGATATGCCATAAACCAAATATAATTTCAAGGGAATGAAAAGAAACACTAAAATTGTCAGCTTTCCGCTGACGAAAATCAATCCTGCCGTTCCGCTTATTATACCAACTATATTACTAATGCTGCTAAACATGTTGTGATCAACTATCCACCCTGTAATTTCTGTATCATATGTCAAACGACTAAGGATTTCTGCACTATTATTTTTATTAAAATATTCCATTTTCAATTTTGTCAATTTTCTGAAAGTTTTTAATAGCAATTCCAAAATGAATTCATTTTTAATACTTGTGCTTAATCTCGCCTGAATAAGAACTGCCACTTGTTGAAGTAGCGTCATTAATAGTAAAATCAGTGCCGATATCCATACTATTTTAAAATTTTTTTCGGTCATTCCCTCATCCATTAGGTTTTTTATAATAAGTGGATTTAAGAAACTAAAAAGAGAAATCAAAATAAACATTATAACAATAATCAACACCTTATTTTTTTGTTTATCGAAAACGTCTTGAAATATCCTTTTCATCCTTATACTCCTCGCTTACTAATTGAATATATCACAAATTAACTGGTAGATATCCTCACCGCTTTTGCATTTATATACCTTTTTTCCTTGTTTCAATTGATAACCTTGCCCAACTTCCATTACCCAAATATCCACTTCCTCATTTGCAATATTATCAGTAAGTAAAATCAAAATATCTGGCGCATAAACCTCAATAAGTGTTTTCAATACATCCCTCGTCACCATACCATTTTCTTCACAATACATAGTCAATGGTATATTTTCTTTATCTGCTGAACTGTCTGTAGCCACTATGACATTGTACCCCTCTTTTTCAAGCTTTCTTATGACTTCCTTGTACATTTTACTTTTAAAAACTATAACGGGTATATTTATTGTTGTATCCGTTAGACTGAAGATTTTTTTGACTGCTTTTGCCATCCCTCTTCCATGTACTGCTCCTTTTTCTAAGAAATGTAGCACTTTTTCAAATTCCGCACTTGGGTCACATTTTAGGATAGTGGCAACTTCTGCCGTGATTACAGGTGCCACAAAACTATTTGAACGACTAGATATTTTATAGGCAAGTTCATCTTTCATGCTAATATCCAAGTCCCAACATGCCACAACACAGTTCTCTTTCCTTAATCCTCGGCTTTTTATAAAAGTAAATTCTCCACTCCTAAGCCCACCTCCCTGATCTGCCCTTACACCAAATACCTTTTCAAGTGCCGCCGGATATGATTTTATTCCATAATTATTAAATGCTGCTACAATGTAACATCCCTCTGAAACCATTTTCTCAACCTGTTCCTTGAGTATCTTATAATCCCAATAGTTTAAGGTTCCAAAACTCATATTAACCACATTCACAGAATTTTCAGAGCACCATTCCAAAGCCAAAATAGCATCTTTTACACATGCTCTTTTTGACTGAAAAATATTAATATCGACTATTTCAACATCTAAAACTATATTGCTCACTATATTTGCACAAATTGAACCGTGTGTTATTTTTCTCTCTGAAAGCCCCACGGCTTCAACAATTTTTTTGTTTTCAATACTGTAATGTGATACATTCCCCTTTACGTATTCATCATATACCCCATCATCAATAATGGCAATTTTCACAATGTCCTCCCTGCAAAAGTAGATGGTGGTAATTCCACCATCTACCTTGTTTTACCCTATCTTCTGTTGCCAACCCAACTAGTATTAACGCTACGACTGTTGCGAACATTAACATAATCACTTGATGGTACACTCGCACAACCCGTACAAGAACAGCCACAAAGACAAACTGCATACAATTCAAGTGATTTTTGTGATGCACCTACTCGTTTTCTTAATTGCTTTTTCATAGTCTTCATCCTCCTTTCTCATATATTCAATTATCAGATGTTTTCATCTGCTAATTATTTCCAGAATATGATTATAGGTATCAAACTTACCATTTACTATATCATCCTCCGACACTTTTATCTTCAATTCTCTCTCCAAATCATATAAAATCAGAACTAGTTCTCTAACCGGACAATTAATTTTTTCTCCGAATAACTTTTCCTTCTTTAATCTCGCTTTTTGTTTAAAATCAATATTGATTCGCCTTTTGAAAATCTCATTCAAAACATTTTCTCTCTCCATTTTTATATACCCACTTTCCTTATTCAACTACCCTAATTTCTCAATAATCACTTCTACAATTTCATCAATATTGTTTCCTATTAATATATTTGAAATCGCATTTTGGTTTATATTTTCTAGTGCTTCGGATACATGTTCACTTCCTATTTCAAAAAGTTTTCGCTCATAATCCTCGTGTAAACTTCTCCCATCAACTGTAATCGGGGCAATATAACAATAATCAATTTCAAATCCAAATTTATTAAATATATCTTCCTTTATTTCTGTATAGTCCATTGTAGTTTTATTATACAATGGAGAACATAAGATGCTACTATCCGAAGAAATGGCCATTGATATTAAAAAAGCCATGCTGCCAAAATTACTATGATTAACTCTGTCAAATGGCATAATGGCACCAGGTATGGCCACAATAATCACTTCTGGTTTTTTTGCAATTTCTATTTTTTTAATAAAATGATTGTATTTTATTATTTTCTCCGTCTCTGTCATTCCCACTTCAAACATGAATCTAGGGATGGGATGTATCCCTATTATGTTACTATCTAATCTTGTAGATATCGCTTCAACATCATATCCTAATTGCCTGAATCTGTTCCAAAGAGCAACCTCGACATCGAATTTCTCAGTTCGTTCCTCTAAACCAATAATCGTAATTACTGGAACACGAATCTCGTAACAATAATCTTTGAACGAAATTATATCATCCATCTTCTCATCTATAATTTCAATTTGACTTTTCGTTTCATCTAACATTTTCGAGACTTTTAAATACATCTCCCCATCTTTATACCTCGTATATATTATTTTCTTTCCGCCATTTATAGCTTCTTTCACCTTCTCAAGCAATGTGTTGTCTGGTAGTTTTAGATTATCGTCTTCAACAAACCAAACTATTGAACATTTTTTCATTTCTTCCGAAAATTCACTAGTAATTATATATTGTCTATTTGAACATTTGACTGTTTCTCCTTCAAACCCCCATCCTCTAGGGGATACTATTGATTCGATTTTCTTATTTCCATCTACCACCTCATTCATCACATATGTTCTATATGCCCTATTATATGGATACATCAATATTTTTTCCATCCGTTTATCCCCCTATTAATCAAGTTCCCATTTATACCCCAACTCCTTCATAACAATATAATCTGATAATTCTGCATCTGCTGTTTCTTTTATTCCCCTACACTTTGCCGCCAATTTGTCAACCGAAATTTTTTCTCCATCATCTAAATGGGCTATGCACGCTATACAGAAATAGTAGGCAAAACAACTCCGGCATTTTTCTGAAGTTAATTTTTCCACGTTTAGCACCTTCTTCATAAGATTTATATTCAATCCGCCTCTTAAATCTCCTATCCTCGCAAGTTGTGATGATTCACTTACTCTTTCACAAGGAAACAGCTCTCCTTTAGTTGTAATAAATAGTCTTTGTATACCCGGAACACACGGACCTCCCCTATGAAACTCACAAGGAATACTGTCTCTTTTTGTTGTTTCAATAATTTTCGCCATAGTCTTAACGCTCGTATAGTAAGATGATAATAGAGGTGATATCTGTTCCTCTGACAGCCATCCTACTTTCCATAAAAAAACTTTAAACGCCTCATACTGAAATTCTTCCTCAAATTCATTACCATATTCTATTTTCCTTGTCGCGTAAGTATCGTCAATTACTGTTGACGAAATATTCGCACTTCGTAAAAATATGTTTTTTGATACAAATTTACTCACCAACTTAAAGCTATTCATTGGATCAATAACTGTATTAAACATTATATTTGATCTGTAATACTCAGGATATGTTTTATAAATGTTCTCTAGGTTTTTCATCACTCTATGAAACGAGCCCGTAGAAGAATAAGCGAATTTTCGGTGCTTATCATGAACCTCTTCCGGTCCGTCTAGGCTAATTGTAATCACAAAATCATTTTCCACCAAAAACTCAAGTTTCTCTGGTGTTAATAACGTTCCATTGGTAGTAAAATTAAATTTGATAATTCTCCCTTCGCCACTATCTAATGCATACTGAACACATTCCCGAATAAGCTCAAATTCTAATAATGGTTCACCTCCATAGAAGCTTATTGCTATATTTTCAACATCTCTAGAATGCTTTATTAAATAATCAACTGCCCCTCTCATTACTTCACTACTCATACGTTCATCACTATGACTTCTATTTGCGTACTCACCCGAATATATACAATATTCACATCTAAGATTACAATTTTGTGTAACTTGCAAAGTTATATGCGAAATTTTATTATTGACCAAATCTTCCATATATTCGGTCAATGGATGTTCTGATTTTTCGACATGTTGAGTTCCCATAAGCCCTTTTGACTTCATGCTTTCCAAATATTCAAGAGATTCCAAGCACCACTTTTCTATATTATAAAAGTTATTACATAAATCTTCATAAAAATATCGAGGTATTTCTACTATCTTTACGGTATTAACATCAAACAGATAATACCCTAATGAATTTTCAAAAACATGCACATAAAAAGAGTTTGTATCATTCATTGTTTCCCTCCTATTCCGCTCAACAACCAATTTGAATGATTTGAGTTTAGCATAGATATCTTTTCTCTTTATAAATCGTGTAATAAATACATACTTACGTGTAATATTCCGTTCTAGTTTACCAACTAATTATCAATAATTCTTGATACTACCGCCTAGTTGTCACTCTATTATTGATAAAGTTTGTTATGCAACCTCCCCCACCTAATCGCCTCATCAAGTTTCTGTTCGTAGGCGTTCGCAATTTGCGACATATTTCATATTCACCAAACTGCGTTTCTGCGAAGCATTTTCACTTTATAGGAGAACTCTCCTAATAAAACAAAAAAATCCCTGCCCAAGACGGACAGGAATTCTTTTGTAGTTATTTAACTTAACTGCGTTATTTATTTAGCGTTTCTATAAGTTGATTTATTAAGAACTAGATGTCTTGGTAGACCATCAACCATCAATGGTTGTAATTCACCCATGATTAGTGGACGAGCATATTTGATGTATTCATCACTAACATTAGTGCCATTGTCAACAATCCATTCTGCTGGTACTGGTCTTTCAACATTAGCGATAGCATGGATATCATAGATGCTATATGCTACTTCATATGGGTCGCGTTTAACTACATCAATAGTAATCATCATTCCTGTTTGTCCTTCACTAGCTGCTTTAGCCGCTAGATAACCAACAGTAAATGCTTCGTTAATATCTGTCAAAGACGCTAAATGAGTAGCTGCTCTTTGTAATGTTGAAAATTCAATCGCACGAGATTTAAGCCCCAATTCAGCTTGAATCTTATTAGTAAGTACTACAGCACAACCAGATAGTTGTTTGTGTCCGAAAGCATCAACATAATCTGAAGCACTGCCTAGTTCACAAACAAAACGTCCGTCAGCAAGTTTAGCACCTTCTGAAACTGCAATAACAACAGAACTCTTCTCTTCCGACAGCTTCTTAACTCTCGCCATGAAATCGTCCATGTCAAAGTCAACCTCTGGTAAGTAAATCATATCTGGACCTTCACAGTCTTCACATCTTGCAAGTGCTGCTGCTGCAGTTAACCAACCAGCGTGACGACCCATGATTTCAACTACGGTTACAGTTGGTTTCTCAACTCCGAAGCTTGAGTTATCACGGATTACTTCTTTTAATGAAGCGGCAATATATTTAGCTGCTGAACCATAACCTGGAGTATGGTCAGTAATTGGTAGGTCATTATCAATAGTTTTAGGTACACCCATGAATTTCTGGCTTTTGCCCTTCATTGCTGCATAGTCAGATAACATCTTGATTGTATCCATTGAATCATTTCCACCAATGTAGAAAAGACACTCGATATCATTCTTCTCAAGGATTTCAAAAATTTTATCATAGGTTGCTTCATTTCCTTCAATCTGAGGAAGTTTAAAACGACAAGAACCCAAGAATGCTGATGGTGTTCTCTTTAGGATTTCAATATCACTCTTATCTTTAACATATTCTTCAATATCTACGATATCTTCTTTTAGAAATCCTTCGATTCCGTGATGCATACCATAAATCTTATCAAATCCTGCTTCTCTAGCTGCTGAGATTACTCCTGCCAAACTAGCATTAATAACTGCTGTTGGTCCTCCTGATTGTCCTACTACGATATTTCTTGCCATAATTTTTATCCTCCTAAGTTGGTTGTTATTAATTGTTGTTATTTATATTCATTCTGGCACTAATGCTACATCTCGTTGTTGCCAAAGCGCCAAATAAAATTATAACCATATCTATTTGTACACTATTTTAGTAAATAAATCTTTCAGCGAAATAGCCTTCTAATTCAGTTATCTTAACTCTATCTTGCTTCATTGAATCACGGTCACGAACGGTAACTGCTCCGTCTGTCTCTGATTCAAAGTCATATGTTACACAATATGGCGTTCCGATTTCATCTTGACGACGATAACGCTTACCGATATTTCCACGGTCATCAAATTCACAATTATATGTCTTAGAGAGCAGCTCATGTACTTTTAAAGCACCTTCATTTAACTTTTTAGAAAGTGGCAGAATACCAACTTTAACTGGTGCTAAAGCATGATGAAAACGAAGCACGGTTCTAACATCACCACGTTCTTCATCTAATATTTCTTCATCATAAGCTGCACATAGGAAGGCTAAGAACATTCGATCCGCACCAAGTGATGGTTCAATAACATAAGGAATGTATTTCTCACCCTTTTCATCATCGAAATAGCTCAAATCTTGTCCTGACACCTTTTGATGTTGTGATAAGTCATAATCAGTTCGATCGGCAATTCCCCACAGCTCGCCCCAACCAAATGGGAACATAAATTCAATATCAGTAGTTGCCTTACTATAGAAGCTAAGCTCTTCTGCTTCATGGTCTCTAATTCGCATCTCTTCGTCCTTGATACCTAGGGTCTTAAGCCAATCAATACAAAACTGTTTCCAGTAAGCAAACCACTCAAGGTCTGTATCTGGCTCACAGAAAAATTCCAATTCCATTTGTTCAAATTCACGAATTCGGAAAATGAAGTTACCTGGGGTAATCTCATTACGGAATGACTTTCCAACTTGTCCAATACCAAAAGGAATTTTCTTTCTAGATGTTCGTTGAACGTTTTTGAAGTTTACAAAGATTCCTTGTGCCGTTTCTGGTCTTAAGTAAATAGTATTCTTCGCATCTTCAGTGACCCCTTGAAAGGTCTTAAACATCAAGTTGAATTGACGAATGTCAGTAAAGTTATGCTTGCCACAAGTGGGACAAGGAATACTCTTTTCGGCAATAAAGTCTTGCATTTGTTCGTTTGACCAAGAATCCACTGGAGTATCTAAAGTGATATCATTTGCTTCGCAGAAGTCTTCAATCATCTGATCAGCTCTAAATCTTTGATGACATTCTCGACAATCCATCAATGGGTCAGAAAAGCCACCTAAATGTCCTGATGCTACCCATGTCTGCGGGTTCATCAAAATGGCACAATCCACTCCCACATTATAATTGTTCTCGCGGACGAATTTCTTCCACCATGCCTGTTTAATATTGTTTTTGAGTTCCACACCCAAGTTACCGTAATCCCAACTGTTTGCCAGTCCACCATAAATCTCCGAACCTGGATAAACAAATCCTCTCGTCTTAGCGAGAGCTACTATTTTCTCCATTGTCTTTTCCATTGCGCTTCTCCTCGTCTTAATTTTATATTTTAATTTTGTTTTTGATAAATAATGTATGCATATTCTGAATTACCAAAAGTTATCCCATTGTCTGTTGCGGTGCCCTCCGCTTCGACCTGTGCAATTCTCTTATCAACAATTGTTACATTCGGGCTAACATATAAGATATCCTTTAGGGTCTGTACCTGCACTGGCTCATTCGTTATAACAATGCGAGCTTCTTTGTCGTTGATGATGATATCACTACCCTTTATCGAAGCCTTATCTACATCAATAAAATCTATTGAAAAATCATAGCCCGCTTCCTTGGCCGCAATCACTGTTCCAGCAAATAAAATCCGCCCATTAAACTTCTCATAATCAGTGACCGAGTTGTATTTCATTATCAAACGTGCTTGCTCTTTCTTAACACTTAGCTTATCCAAGGTAATGCTTTTGCTATCTTCTTTGGCGTTATAATCGGCTATTGTCTGTTCGACTAAGGCTTTTAGGTCTTCCTCTTGATATTGCTCAGCCGGGAGACTTTCTACGGTAATACTTGAAACTTGACCCTTTTTATCGATATGAATAGTACTGGTCTTAGCATTACTAATCGACTGACACCCACTTAGAGATAGCAGTAGCATTATTAATAACGTTAGTATTAATTTTCTATTCATTGACTCATAGCCTCTCTTCTCATTTTATCGCTAACTTACAGTATACATATTCGTTGCTGATTTTTCAACACATCATTTTCAGTATTTCTAAGGTTTTGAAACTTTTGTCGATGTAGTAATTCACGTATTGTTTCATTATGGTCTCAATTTCTGTTAGCACTTCACTTGATACTGCGAAAGTATATAATCGCTCAAGCGATGTTGAGATTATATATTGCATAGTATAAAGTGCTGCCGGAGTTAACTTTATCATATCCGCACTAACACTTAGACACTCCTTACAATAGACACTACTTCTTGAGATACTAATTCCGACTAAGTCTTCTTGCGCACCACAGTTAAGGCACGCAAAGGTCTGAGGATATTCACCATTAATGACCATCGTCTTAAGCTCAAAAATAACTTTAATTAGTTGGTTGTTCATATTTTCTTTTAGCAATGCTTTCAGCGAGATATACAAAAGATTAATCATTGCCGTCTCTTCGATTCCCTCGCGAGCATAATATGATGCCAACTCTAAAAAGTAAAAGCCATAATAGACCGATGGTTGCACCTTAGCAAGCTCGGTAAAATATTCCTTCACAGTTGCCTGAATGAGGGTATAGGAAGTCCGACCTTCATATAGTGTAAATGTCCCAAAAACGAAAGCATTGGTAGCCGCCAACAAAGCACTATTACTCTTCCTTGCGCCTCTGGCAAAAGCCGATATCTTACCACGTTCTTTGGTTAGCAACACTAACCGCCTATCATATTCACTTTGTGGTGCGACAGATAACACTAATCCAGTCACAACAATGGGTTCACTCATCTATCTTTTCCTCCAAGGAATGACCTATCCGAAACGTCTTAAATTTCCTTTTTATTGTATCCGAAATTCTTCATTAGGAAATCACTATCACGCCAATCCTTCTTAACCTTGACCCATAGCTTGAGGTTGACTTTCGCTTCCAAGAACAGCTCTATTTCATAACGAGCATTCGTTCCAATCTTCTTAAGCATTGAACCTTGCTTGCCAATAACAATGCCTTTGTGGGATTCGCGCTCACAGATTATTGTCGCTTCAATGTCAATTAAACCACTCTTTTTGCGTTCTTTCATTGATTCAATCGTAACGGCAATGCCATGTGGGATTTCTTCATCTAGAACATGCAAGGCTTTTTCGCGAACTATTTCTGCCACTATCTGTCGTTGTGGTTGGTCCGTAATGGTATCTTCATCATAGAATTGTGGTCCATATGGTAAATATTTTAAAATACTTGGAATCACATCTTCTGTATTCACACCCCGCAAAGCAGAAATCGGAATGATTTCTGCAAAATCATGAATCTTGCGATAAGCGTCAATAAATCTTAGGATTTCTTCTTTTTCGACAGTATCAACTTTATTAATGATTAGAATTACTGGCGTCTGTGTCTGCGTCAGCTGTTCCGCAATGTGACGCTCGCTTGCACCAATAAAAGTACTTGGTTCGACTAGCCAAAGCACCACGTCAACATCGTTAATAGTTCGCTGTGCTACACTTACCATGTATTCGCCGAGCTTATTCTTAGCCTTATGGATACCTGGTGTATCTAAGAAGACAATTTGCCCTTCTTCTGACGTATACATGGTCTTAATTTTATTTCTGGTCGTCTGCGGTTTCTTTGATGTAATCGCAATCTTTTGTCCGATTAAATGATTCATCAGTGTCGACTTTCCAACATTGGGACGACCAATAATTGCGGCAAATCCCGACTTATAGTTTTCTATCATTTATTCCTCTTCTTTCTTAATCATTGCTACCAATCAGATTGGTTACCTTGTTAAAGAATTCAGCATTTTCATCAATAACGCTCTCACTACCAACTGTACATAAATACCCTTCGTTAAGAACCGCTGCAATCAATTCGGCTAATACTCTAATATCCTCTTGAGTTGCGTCAAGAATTTCGTCGCGCTCTTTTTGCAAATCGGCTTCACTAAGTCCCATTAAATAAGCACTAAGTGACATACTGCCTTTAAGTGGTGGCGTCAGCGGTGAATCAATCGAACTCATCGTGCCAATAATATATTTGGTCAACTCACGTTCATCGGCACTAAACTCACGAACATAGTCAGCAATATTATTATAAACTTCAAAAGTATTGGTCAAATTAGGGTCACGATATGATACGAAATACATCTCGCCACTTCGATTAAAGGCGCTCATGCAACCATAGGCACCGCCTTTAACTCGAAGATTCGCCCATAGATAATCATAACTTAAAATCGTTCGCAGAATCTTCATACTTCCTTTATACTGATAGCCAACCTGCTTATAGTTACCACCAACGGCATTATATTGAACTTGCCCTGAGGTCTTAAAGGCCTCGTTTTTCTTTTCTGGCTTAATTGTCAACTGGTTATTACTAGCTTGATATGGATATAGTGAACTGGTAATCATCGTCGTCTCTTGACACAACAAATCAAATCCTTCCTCATCAGCTGTATAGCTAACTAAGATATTATTCTTGGTAAAGATTATCTCCACTAACTTCGCAAGATTACCAATCAGCTTCTCCTTGCGAGTAGCAAATTCACTCTCCAGCTTATCAAGCAAACGATAAAAGGCAATCCCACGTATCTCTTCTTTAACCCAACCAAGCTTAGAATAGTATGACGCTAATCTTGATACCGCCGTTGCATGACCAGAGTTCATCAGCGATACCTGCATCCGTGATTTCATCTGAGCAATAATTTCATATAGGCGCTTTTCATCGGTAAACTGTGACTCGCTAATAATTTCTTTAATCATCTTAGTAACAAATGGTAGTTGTTCATATAGGCATTTGCTCTTAATATAAAAGAAGCTCTGGTAGTTATCATCCACTTGTAAATCTTCAAACAATTGAATATCACAGCTAATCCCGCCGGAATTAGCATTAATCTCATTAAACAACTCACTGTATGAGTAATTCTTCGTATCGACATAACCAAGCATCGCTTTTAGTATTCCTAGATATCCCAGTAAATCTTGAGGGACGTCTTTCGTGTCGAATAATAATGACAGATAGGCAATCTTATTAGTATCTAACTTGTGATAGATAACTGGCAATTCACCTGCTGTTCGCTGTTCGTTGTAAATCTTAGCTGCTTCCCTCTTGATATCGCTTCTTTTAAGGAGTGGAATTGATTCAAGGGCGGCTTTTGACTCAGGGGCTTCTTGGTATTTGGCTAATGCTTTAGTCTCGACAATTAAAGTCTCAATCTCTACCTTTGAGAGAGTCGCCTTATACTCGGCTAAGTGCTTAGCAATTGCTTCTTCCTTCTTAAGGGTTAACCCTTTCTCTGGAAGTGCTACTATCACTGCTTCATGGGTATTATTAAGGAAATACTTTCTAATCAGTTCTTCGAAGTAGTCACTATCAATCTTATCACTTAGGCTTCTAAAGACATCAAGTTGTTGTAAATAGGCAAAGGGCTTATTCTCGTCATAAAGCCAACTACTCATCACATCAATTCCATACATTAAACCAGTTGGATATGGCGCATAATCAGCCTCTCTAAATCTAAATTCCGAGCCATTAAGAGCTGCCTTTAGAGCCTTTTTATTAATCCCTTCTCTAGCAATTTGCTCTAAGGTCTCTTTGATAATCGCTAAGAAGCGCTCTTTATCTTTGAGATTAGCCTTCTTCGCCACAATCGAAAAGAATGGTTGGTAGATATCATCTTCGTAAGAACCACTGACATCACTACCAATCTTCGCGTCTAGAAGTGCTTGCTTTAGTGGTGCCCCTGGTGATGCTAACAAGGCATACTCAAGGACATGGAAAGCCATATTAAGCTCAGTATCAAGACTATTGCCTACAACGATATTGTAAGTCAGATAAGTATTATCTTCTAAAGATTCATTTTCTAGAATCGGATATGATAAAGTCTTGTCGATTGGCTCTTTAAAGGGCTTTTGGAGGGTAATTGCCGAATCTGTCGCAATCTTATCAAACTTGCTTAAATACGCTTCATCTAACCATGCTAGCTTCTCTTCCATCGCAACATCACCATAAAGATATATATAGCTATTAGATGGATGATAATATTTGTTATGAAATGCCAAGAATTGCTCATATGTCAAATCAGTAATATAATCAGGGTCTCCTCCAGATTCTACACCATAGGCATTATCTGGAAATAAACTATTAAAAATCTCTCGGTCAACCATATCATCGGCTGATGAAAAAGCACCCTTCATCTCATTATAGACCACACCATTATAGACAATTGGCTCCTCTTTGCTATTAAGCTCATAGTGCCAGCCCTCTTGTTTGAAAATCTCTTCATGCTGATATATATTCGGACAAAAAACAGCGTCTAAATAGACATTCATTAAATTCTGAAAATCTTGTTCATTACAGCTTGCTACTGGGTACATCGTCTTATCGGGATATGTCATGGCATTCAAAAAGGTATTAAGCGAGCCTTTTGCCAATTCTACAAACGGGTCCTTAACTGGATACTTCTTAGAGCCACACAATACGCTATGCTCTAAGATATGCGCAACCCCTGTACTATCTGCTGGCGGCGTTCTAAACGCAATATGAAAAACCTTGTTCTCATCATTGTTGGCAATCAGCATAATCCGAGCGCCACTTTTGTTATGACGAAGCAGATATCCTTTAGATTTGATGTCTTCTATTGTTTCTTCTTTTATTAGAGTATATGTTGCTAAATTCGCTAAATTCATGTACGCCTCCAGTATTCTACCTCAATAATTATTCTTTGATAATTATACCATACCTTGTTATCATTTCAAAGACAGCACTTGCTTTTACTCACAATCACGCTTAAGTCACGAGTCTAATAGCTTTCGTAGCTCATCAATTTCAATCTGTCCTGGTGCGGAGGCCTGTCCGATGCTAGCAAATGTCACACTCGAACCGTATTGCTGACCCACTATTCGACTAATTGCTCCTAAGGAGCCCATTGACATAGTAATCAACAGCTTATCCGTCATTACTTTCATCTTGGCTGTCGTCTGCAAAAGGACCTTAACATCCTCGCTATCATTTGGCATCACCGCAAGCTTTAAAATATCAGCATTAAGTGCTTCCATCTTCTTCAAGATTGCAATTAACTCAACTTCGGAGGGCGTTTTCTCAAAATCATGATTAGATGCGATGACTAACTTACCAGCATCATGAATCGCTGCAATTAGTTCTTTGGCTCTATCCTGACAAGTAAATATTTCGACATCAAGCAAGTCTGTCAGCTCATTTGCCGCCATCTGTTTATTGAGATTAACATATTCGGCTACGGTTATTTCTCGCTCGCCACCTTCACGACTGGTTCGAAAAGTAAAAATTAACGGAATCTTTCTAATCCGTTCTTTAATCAAACGTAACGTATCCGCAACGCTTGATAAATCTTCGACATCATCAAAGAAATCCACTCGCCACTCAATCAAATCAGGCTCCTTAACCATGATATTATCCACTTGCTTAAGAACTTCTGATACATTCCTACCTGTAATGGAGACACATATCTTGGGTATTCCTTCACCTATTTTCAAGTTATCTATTGTAAGGCTTTTCGTCATTAAAGTAACTTCCTTTCCAAGCATTTGTAATTTCTATTTTAAGATTCAGCTTTATATGATACTATATACACAACTATTTCAAGTAATCCTAAAGGAGCTTTTGATGAATAATATCGCTATCACTGGTAATACCAAATTAACTGCGCTACTAGGCAGTCCTGTTAAACATAGTATTTCGCCACTAATGCACAATGAAGCCTTTAAACAACTAGGGCTTGACTATGTCTACCTTTGCTTTGATGTCAATGAAAAATCGCTTGCCAATGCTGTTAGTGGACTAAAATCAATTGGGATTCGCGGATTCAATCTAACTATGCCTAATAAAAATAAAATCATCGAGCTTATCGATGCTCTTTCCCCAGCGGCAACGCTTATCAGAGCGGTTAATACCGTCATTAATGATAATGGTATTCTCACCGGTCATAACACCGATGGCACTGGCTTTATCCAATCGTTAAAGGATATCAACTTCTCGATTGCCCAAAAGAAAGTTGTCATTTTGGGTAACGGTGGTGCAGCTATGGCTATTGCCGCCCAAGCAGCTCTTGATGGTGCTAGTGAGATTAATATTTTCTCACGTCCCCAAAGTAGCTTTGCCAAACGCACCCGTCAATTGTGTGATGATATTACTAAAACGACAAATGCCACTGCCTACAATTATGATACTAAGGATGCTTCGCAATTACAAGCTTCCTTAAAAAACAGTGAGCTCTTGATAAATGCTACCTCTGTTGGGATGGCACCGAATACTGATGCTTCTATTATTGAGGATGTAAGCTTATTCCACGAATCACTTTTAGTTGCTGACATCATCTATGAACCACGAATGACTAAATTCTTGCAGATAGCCAAGAGCCGTGGTTGCCAAACCTGCAACGGTATGTATATGCTTTTGCACCAAGGTGCTAAAGCCTTCAAGCTATTTACTGGTGAAGAGATGCCCGTTGAATTGATTCGTAGTAGATACTTTCTATAATATCTGCCAAATTAAGTGAATGTGCATCTCGCTAAGCATTTTGCTTTATAGGTGAACTTTCCCACAATAGTAAAAAACCTCCGCTACAAACAGCAGCAGAGGTTCTTATTATATGTGTTTATTTCTTTCTTAAAAAGTCTGGAATTTGAATGTCTTTCTTCTGAACACTGCTTCCTGCTGGTGCTACAGGTGTTGGTGCTGTAAGGGTCGGCATCGTAAATCCTGATGTAAAGGTTGGTACCGAATTATCTTCTCTTGGAATATTAAATAATCCCCCACCTATACTCGGCTTACTTTTACCTACATCATCAAGACCCGTTGCAATAACCGTAATCTTCGCTGTATCAAGCTCAGAATCATCGTACATTGCACCGAAGATAATATTCGCTTGCTCACCAGCTAATTCTTGTACATAACTTGCTGCGTCATTAGCATCCATAAGTGAAATATCACCATGAATATTAATGATAACATGAGATGCCCCACGAATGGTTGTCTCAAGCAATGGACTTGAGACCGCTTGTTGTACTGCTTCCATTGCTTTATCATCGCCTTTAGCTTCACCAATACCGATATGTGCAACCCCTTTGTTAGTCATGACCGTCTGAACATCAGCAAAGTCAAGATTAATAAGTGCTGGTAAATTAATCAAATCAGTAATACCTTGAACAGCTTGTTGTAACACTTCATCAGCTTTCTTAAGTGCTTCTGGCATCGTTGTCCGACGATCAACGATTTCTAATAATTTATCATTTGGAATGACAATTAAGGTATCTACATTCTCTTTTAGCTTCTCGATGCCATTAGCTGCATTGCTCATACGAGTCTTAGCTTCAAAGCGAAAAGGCTTAGTTACGACTCCAACAGTTAGAATCCCTAACTCTTTGGCAACACCTGCTACTACTGGAGCTGCTCCGGTTCCAGTTCCGCCACCCATTCCACAAGTAACAAAGACCATGTCAGCACCTGTCATCACTTGCTTTAATTCTTCAATACTTTCTTCGGCTGCTTTCTCCCCTACGTCAGGTTGCGCTCCGGCACCAAGACCTTTAGTCAATTTCTCACCGATTTGAAGTACGGTTGGTGCTTTACATAATGTCAAAGCTTGTTTATCAGTGTTAACACCAACAAATTCAATCCCTCCAATAGTCTCGTCTACCATGCGATTCACTGCGTTATTACCGGCACCACCAACTCCAATTACAATAATCTTTGCTGCTGATTCGGCTTCATTTGTCATAATCTCTAACAAGGTGCTTCCTCCTTTTGCCTTCTGGCTCGATATTTATTTCCCCTATTGATTTCTTTAATATTATTTTAGTTTACATATAAGGTTAGAGTGCCAAAATGCCTCTTGACACTGATACCTATATAATATAATTTATTTACTAATTAATCAACCTTTTTTTCTTTTTTAACATTTATTCTTCGCTTCCTTCTTCGTCGATTGGTACCCCTGTTACTTTCTCAGCAACATCCCCTGAAAAGACAATACTTCCGACACCTTCAGTATAATCTTCAAGATGTAATTCACCGCTTTTTCCGACTAATTCTGGCAATATTGCCGCCGCTCGAGATATTTTCTCCTCTAAAAGTGTATCACTGCCAAGTAAGACTCTAACGTTACCATAATACATCGTTGCTTGACTATTCTCATCAAACACGACTTTATCTGGCTGGATATTGAACTTCTCAACCATTCGCGCGATTCCCCAAATCATCGTAAAGACTTCGGGATTATCTACTTTTAGTCTTTGATTTAAGGCTACCTCCGTGGCATTTAGTCCCTCTATCAAAGGCACATTCGTAACGGCTGCTTGAAAGCTAGTTATATCTTCTACTTCTCCCGCTTCAATTGCTTGTGGTGCGATAGTCTCCACCTCTTCAACAGTCTCACCGACAATTACCTGCTTACCATCAACTATTTTGGGTTCAACACTTTCGACAACTAAGCCATCCTTGTCAAAGAACATATCACTACCTTGATAGTTAATATAGCCAATAATCTGCTTTTCACTCACAATAATACGAAGCTTATTGTTATTGACCCGTTCCACCTTGAAACCATCCAGAAAGGGAATATCGACGACCTCTTGATTGCCCTTTAGCCATGTTGCCATCACGGTATTAGACGACGCTATTCCCGCCAATGCCATATCTTTTATTTCTGCTTCTGTATACCGCGTATTACCGATAACTTCCACTTCTCTTACGCGAAAAGCAAATAAAAATACCAAAGCACTGACACCTAGCAGTAAAATAATAATTGGGATAATTTTAATTTCTTTTTCCATTTAGACCTCTATAGTTATCTGTTACTTTATAACGCATTCACAATTTGCTTAAACACCTGACCACGTTGCTCATAATTGTCAAACTGACCCCAACTAGCACAGGCTGGTGATAACAATACCGCATCTCCTTCACTAGCTCGCTCAGCACAAATAGCTACCGCCTCGGCTAATGAATCAGCTAAAATAGTATCCATAAAACCATTTCGATGAGCTTCTTTTGCTATTTTCTCACGGGTTTGACCAATTAGTACCAAATATTTCACTTTGCCCTCAAACGACCTAATCCACTTACTATAATCAGAGTGCTTATCATAGCCCCCGCCAATCAAAATGGTTGGTCGGTTCATTGCCTGAACTGCTTTAATTGCGGCATCTGGATTAGTCCCTTTAGAATCATTATAGTAAACAACGCCAGCCTTTTCTGTCACATATTCAATCCGGTGCTCTACCGCTGTAAATTCATGTAAACTACGTCTAATACTTTCAATAGGTATACCCGCATAAAAGGCTATCGCCGCTGCCGCCATAACATTTTCATAGTTGTGCATTCCTAGAATCTTCAAGTCAGATATATTTGTTATCAATAGCTCTTCTTTGGCTGTCCTTAGTATAATTTCTCCATCATTTAAATATATCCCTTCGGGAAGTATCGTCTTACTGGAGAAAAACACCACCCTGCTTTGCAATTGATTACCAAAAGCCCTTAGTTGCTCATCTTCATGATTCAGAATCGTAATATCATCACTAGTCTGATTCGCCGTAACTAGCTTCTTAACCCTTGCATACTCTGCCATGGTATGATGACGATTGAGATGGTCTTCGGTGATATTTAGGATGGTACTTATCGTTGGCGCAAACTTGTCAATAGTCTCCAGCTGAAAGCTACTCACCTCGGCGACTATCCATGTATCTGCGGTCATATCTAGCACTGCTGAGGTATAGGGTGTCCCAATATTACCCACTACGAACACACTTTTAAAGTAGTCCTCAAAAATCTTGCCTGTCATGGCGGTTGTCGTTGTTTTGCCATTGGTTCCAGTGATAGCAACAACCTTCCCTTTGCCCATTCGATAAGCTAATTCTATTTCACCCCAGATGGGAATTGCTCTTTCTTTAAACTTATCGACAATCGGCAAGTCCGTTGGCACCCCTGGACTTAGTACAACCAAGTCCAAGTTATCTAGTTCTTCATTTTCTAGATTCCCTAGGATTACGGTTGTATTTCTTGCATCTTTTAGCTTGCTTAGGATTTCATCCGCTGTTTTCTGTTCGTTCCCATCATAAATAACTGTAATCGCTGCAACTTCTGCAAGCAAATCGGCGGCGGCGATTCCACTTACTCCCGAACCAAACACTAACACTCTCTTGTTTGCTAAATCCATGCATCTTCTCCCTATTCTACCGCTATACTGCCAGTAGTGCTACCAAACATAATACTACTGTTACTATTGAAAATACTGCTACTACTCTTGTCTCCGACCAACCACATAATTCAAAATGGTGATGAATCGGTGCCATCTTAAAGATGCGTTTTCCACCAGTCTTTTTGAAATATGTCACTTGAATCATCACTGATGCTACTTCTACCAAATAAACCAAGCCAACGATGATAATAAACAATGGCATCTGTAACATATACGCTGTACCTATGACAAACCCACCTAAAGCTAATGAACCCGTATCACCCATAAATACTTTCGCTGGATAGACATTAAATAGCAAAAAGCCCATCAAGCTACCAACCACGGCACAAGTAATCGGCGCGATGCCAGCCTGCATCCCTGCCGCAATCACCGTAAAGAACAAAGCTACCATAATCGTCACACTAGATGCTAAACCATCTAAGCCGTCGGTAAAGTTGACCCCATTAACGGTACCAATAACTGCCACAAATAACAGCGGGATCGCTAACCAGCCAATATCTAAATACTGACCTTTAGTAAATGGTACTAACATCGTTAACTCAACATCAGAAATAAAAATTATGTATGCGGCAAAAAGTGCTGTCATAATTATCTGTAATGCCATCTTTTGCTTCGGTAATAATCCATCAGAATGCTTCTTAACTACCTTTAAATAATCATCGATAAAGCCAATCACGCCAAAGCCGACAACCAGCAACAACACAGGAATAATCTGTGGATAATCTTTGATATAAAAAAGTGCTGTAATAACAATAGCCACAATAAAGATAACACCACCCATAGTTGGTGTTCCAGCTTTCTTAAGATGCGATGAAACACCATCTTCTCTTTCGGTCTGTCCGACTTTCAAACGCTGTAAAATCGGTATCACTATTGGTGCTAAAACAGCACTAAGTGCGAATGCTATTAATGTTGGTATCACTAATTTAAAATCCATAATCCACCTCATATTATTTATTAACATCTAATCGCTTATTGCCCAGCCATTCTATCCATCTCGTCATTAGTAAAGCCTTCTTCTTGCCCATCATTACCGCTTCTCACTTCGGCATCAACCTCTTGTGGTTCTGGTACTGCTAAATCTTCTACCTGCTCTATTGGAACTGCTAAAGCCTCACCATGTTGATTCAAGACACTATTCAACGTAATATCAGCATTTATCCCGGTCAATTCTTCATCTGGAAAAACACCCAAATATGGTAATATTTCTTTCATAACACCTTGATAAATATACTGTGCATAGGTACTCACTGCTTGACCTTCAACGTTTGGCTCGTCGACAACAACATAGACTACTACTTCTGGATTATCTAAGGGCGCAAAGCCAATAAACGAAAGTAAGTATTTGCCATTTCCACGTGGTATCTTCTGTGCTGTTCCCGTCTTGCCACCCATGCTATAGCCATCTACTTTAGCGTAACGACCGGTACCATTAGGTTCGACAACAGCGCCCATCCATTCACGGATATGTGTCGATGTCTCTTCTGAGACTGTTTGCTTTAACAATAACGAATCAATATTCTCCACAACTGAACCATTACTATCTAGAACCTTATTTACTACACGTGGTTGATAATAATAGCCGCCATTGATAGTTGAAGATACGGCTGCTATCTCTTGAATCATCGTACAAGTATCACCTTGACCAAATGAACATGTTGCTAATTGAACTGCGCCCATTGAATTAATGTTATAGGTAATCCCCGTTGCTTCACCAGGCAGATCAATGCCTGTCTTATATCCCATATTGAAAATGTTTTGATAACGAATGAATTCTTCAATTCCCATTTTCGCCGCAATCTGCATTAAAGCATCATTACACGAATTCTTCATAACTTCTGCTAAGGTCTGTTCACCATGCCCCGAGGTAAGTGCACATTTGATTCGCTCACCAGCTACTTCTTGAAATCCATCACAATAATAAGTGCTATCGGCGGTAATGCTACCTTCATCAAGAGCCGCCCCAATAGTCATTGGTTTCGCTGTCGAACCTGGTTCAAATACATCACTGATACAGAAATTTTTCCAGATTTTATTAAGGCTGTTAACCTTGTCTTCGTCGGTCATTGCCGCAATCTCTTCTTCACTGTAATGTCCCGTTAAATCCCGTGGATTATTCAAATCAAAAGAATCTGAGCTACCCATCGCTAAGATACTGCCATCATTAGGGTCAGCGACAATGACCCCGATATTTCGTGCTCCTCTATTACCATTAGGACCATTTGAGAGTCCGACCATGAATTCATTTATCTTATCTTCTACGATGCCTTGTATATTAACATCAATTGTCGAAACAACACTATAGCCATTCTTAGGTTCAATAATCGTCTGTTCAACGTCCGCGTCAGAATTGAAATAACCATACTGACGACCGTTAATACCATTTAGAACACTAGAATAATATCCTTCTATTCCCCAATCTGCCACGTTACCCGAATTGGCAAAACCAATCACATCACAGCCTAGCATATTTAGAGGGTATCTACGGATATACTCTTCTTCAAACCAAACCCCTTTAACTCTTCGACGCTCGATTATCTCTTCTTGCGAAAGCTCTTGTCCTTCGGCTGAGACATCACAATATTCTTCAAAAGCCTTCTTATCAGTAATTGACACTTCTTTGCGGATTACTTGATATTGACTTGACTTGGTCTTAGCATCAGTTAGTCTACTGCGAATCTCTTCTTCATCAATCCCTAGGACTGAGACCATTGCTTTAACTGTTGGGTCAACATATGTATCCTTTGAATTGACCACCTTGCAGTCCAAAATTACGTTATATACCTTTTCACTAGTGGCTAATAGTGTTCCTTTAGCATCATAGATATCACCGCGCTTAAAAGGGATTACTCGACTTTCGTACTGTTGCTGTGACTGGGTCAAAACTTGACGCTTATACTTCTCGCCACTAACCGCATTGATATAGGTAATTCTAAAGATTAAGCCGACTAAAGCCAGTATGACTGCACTAAACACCCATACCAGCTTTCTTCTTGCTTTACTATTTAATTTCTTATCGGTTATATCATTCGACTTTCTCTGTCGCCTTGTTCTTCTTTTATTTTCACTCACTTGCTTACACCTACTTCATTTCTGGCACATCCTGGTACTGTCTCACATAACCGCTTCCAGCCGTGTTGAAATTGATAATCTGTCCTTCACTTGGATACTTCATGTTCAATTCGTTGATTGCTACTGTTTTAATGTGCTCCAAATCGGCTGAAGCCACCACATTATTATGGAATGCATCATTATCTGCCTTTAAGACACTTAATTCAGCTTCTTTACTAGCGACATTCTCCATCTGAGTTGTTAGCTTCGCCTTTAATTGCACGAAGTGCACACATAAAAATAGTGTTGCCACAGCCGTTATCGTCAAGAAAATAACATATCGCAGATTCATCTGTGTAGCTTTTTGACGATTCTTTCTTGCTACTCGACTAACCTCTGGCGTCAATCTATGTCGTGATGCTGGCTCTGATGCTAACTTTCTAACCGCACTACCCTCAACATACATCTGATTGCTATATTTAGTTGTCGGCCTTGTCATTTTCACCGAACTCTTCATCGTGATATCTCCTAAACCTTAATTGATTTTACGTTCAAACACTCTTAACTTAGCACTCTTAGAACGCTTATTTTCACTGATTTCGCTTGCTGTTGGCAAGATTGGCTTACGCGTTATCACTCGCCCTTTCGACTCATTTCCACATATACATATCGGAAATTCTCGGGGACAAGTACATGGGTTTGCACTTTTCTTGAAAATCGTCTTAACAATTCTATCTTCTAACGAATGGAAGGTAATAATACAAATTCTTCCACCATCGGCTAGTAAATCAATCATTCCATCTAATGATTCTCGCAGCACTTCTAACTCGCGGTTAAGCTCAATTCGAATTGCTTGGAAAGTCTTCTTGGCGGGATGACCACCAACTACTCTAATCTTCATTGGAATTGCACCCTTGATAATCTCGATTAGTTCACCAGTTGTATCAATCCGCTTCTCTTGCCGCTTGCTTACAATATGCTTGGCAATATTCTTAGCGAATTTATCTTCGCCATAATCTCTAATCATGCGATATAATTCATTTTCACTATATTCATTAACAATGTCAGCAGCCGTTTTGCTTTCTCGTTGGTCCATTCGCATATCCAAAGGAACATCCTCACGATATGTAAATCCTCTTTCCGCTGTATCAATCTGGTATGATGACACACCCAAATCAAGAACAATTCCGTCTACTGCTTTGATACCTAACTTCTGTATTTCAGGAACCATACTGCAATAATTACTACGAATAATCGTTGTGCAATCTCTAAATTGGCTTAAGCGTTCACTAGCAGTAAAGATTGCAGCCGCATCCTGATCTATTCCTATAAATCTCCCCGTGGCAGATAACTTCTCACAAACACGAACAGCATGTCCAGCACCTCCCAAAGTGCCATCCACATATACGCCATCTGGTCTAACTTTCAATTCTTCAATCGTTTCTTCTAGCAATACAGTTGTATGATTAAATTCCATATAACACTCCTGTTCGAAGGATGCCTCCCTAGATGATTATTCCCATCTCTTGCATAGCTTCTGCAATAGCGTCCATATCACCATAATTACTGTTCTCGCTCCATTGAGTTTTACCCCAGATTTCGATTCTGTTGATGTTCCCCGTTAGCACCACATCTTTATCTAGATTCGCAAATTCTCGTAACGTTGCTGGTACTAGAATTCTCCCCTGCTTATCTAATTCACACTGTGTTGCTCCGGCAACGAAGAAACGTGCAAAAATCCTTGCATCTTTCTTCATAAGTGGTAATTCTCTTAACTTCCCTTCAAGAATCTCCCATTCATCCATTGGATAAATCGACAAACAGCCGTCTAAACCCTTCGTCAGAATAAACTCTTCTCCTAAGAGTTCTCTGAATTTAGACGGTACAATTAATCTGCCCTTGGCATCAATTGTATGGCTGTATTCACCCATGAACATAATAAAAACCTCTTTCGTTGGAAAAGCATTACTTTAAGGTACTTCGTAAATGCAAAGGTCAGAACTGCCACATCCCCTCCATTTGCCACCACTTTTTACCACTTTCCACCACTTATTTATTAATATTACCCCAATTCTTAGGAAAATACAAGCTTTATTACGTGATTACAAGCAATATTTTTCTTCCATTTTTTTATATAAAAATAAGAGAAACTATATAAAGTTCCTCTTATCTACAAGCACTGCCTATTCAACTACTATTCAACACTACATCTTGTATTATGCCTTTAATTCTTCCTTTTTACCTAACCGCTGTTTAATGATTATTCCCAAGCCTAATACTACAAATCCAATTGAAATAACTTGTGAAACAGGTAAGCTAGTTCCAGGAATCAACAATTGGTCGGTTCGCACTCCTTCAATCCAGAATCTCCCCAATCCATACCCAACTAGATACATCATAAATATTTCGCCATCAAACTTCTTGTTCTTACGATATAGCCATATTATTACGAAGACCCCCAGGTTCCATAAGCCCTCATATAGAAATGTCGGATGGACTTGAATGAAATCCAATCCCCCCAGATTAACTACATTGTCCCACATCTGCTGGGTAATCTCTTTTGAGTCACGAACCACCGTCGCTGGTAATTGCATCGCAAGGATATTATTAGTATAACCTCCAAAGACTTCACGGTTAAAGAAGTTGCCCCAACGACCAATCACTTGCCCTATCAAAAGTCCTGGCGCAATACAATCAAGCATCCGTGGAAATGATATCTTCTGCACTCGACCATAGATATAAACAGCCAGTAGCGCTCCAAAGATTCCCCCATAGATAGCTAATCCGCCATTCCTAATATTGAAAATGCTTAACAAATCATTCTTGTATCTATCCCAAGCGAAGACAACATAAAAGATTCTCGCCCCAAGAACACCAGCCATCAGCATAATTACACCCATGTCCCAATACTTCTCAGAATTCTCGCCAAGACGCTTAGCTTCACGATTCATAATCATAAGACCTAACATCATCCCTATAACAACTAAGATTCCATAGTAGGCAATCTCAAACCCAAAGACTTCAAAGGTCTCACCAACATTTTCAAATTGAATTCCTAAATTCGGAAAATTAATAGCTCTATCCACTTTATACCTTCTTTCTAACCAACCACTTATACATTGAATCTAAACAAAATCACATCGCCATCTTTAACGACATATTCCTTACCTTCCATCCGCACTAAGCCCTTTTCACGAGCTTTGGCATAAGAACCACAGTCCAATAAATCTTGGTAGTTCACTACCTCTGCCTTGATAAAACCACGCTCAAAATCCGTATGAATCTTCCCTGCTGCCTGTGGTGCCTTGGTCGCAATTTGGATAGTCCATGCACGACACTCATCCTCTCCTGCAGTCAAGAAGCTTTGTAGACCTAATAGCCGATAACTAGCCTCAATTAATTTCTCAAGCCCTGACTCTTCTAAGCCTAAATCCTCTAAGAACATCTTCTTTTCATCATCATCTAGTTCTGCTATCTCTTGTTCGATTTGGGCACATATTACGAACACCTCGCTACCCTGTGCTTTCGCAAAATCACGGACCTTTTGAACATGGGGATTAGATACGGCATCTTCTGCTAATTCATCTTCACTGACATTAGCCGCAAAGATAATTGGCTTTGCCGTTAATAAGTTATAACTTTCAAGTAACGCTTTTTCATCATCACTGTTTAGCTCTAAAGTATTTGCTGCTTGATTGTCTTCTAAGTGGGCTTTGATTTGCTCCATAAAGGTCAATTCGCCAGCAGCCGTCTTATCATTCCGCGCAATCTTCACCATCTTAGCTATTCTTCTTTCTAGAATCTCCAAGTCTGAAAAAATTAGTTCTAGGTTGATTGTTTCAATGTCACGTAATGGGTCAACACTACCATCTACATGCACAACATTATCATCTTCAAAACATCTTACAACATGAACAATCGCATCTACCTCACGAATGTTAGATAAAAATTGATTGCCAAGTCCTTCGCCATTAGACGCCCCTTTTACTAAGCCAGCAATATCAACAAACTCAATCACCGCTGGGGTGACCTTTTTAGATTGATAAAATTCGCCTAATAGCTTAAGTCGCTCATCAGGCACAGTAACGATTCCCACATTCGGATCGATGGTACAAAATGGATAGTTCGCTGACTCCGCTCCTGCCTTCGTTAATGAGTTAAATAATGTACTCTTCCCAACATTTGGTAATCCTACGATTCCTAATTTCATATATTCTCTATCTCCTTTATTTTACAACGTTTCTAAGACCTTAAATAATCATTTTATTCAAATTTCTTCGCTCTGTCAATCAAAGATTGATTAGTCACTTGGACGTTTTTTTAATTCGTATTGGTTATTAGGTGTCCATTTTTCTAAAAGGCTCTGGTATACTCCAAAACTACGTCCTCATTTCTCAGTAGTCCAAGTGAACTATATATTGCCCTGTTTGTAGAGATGAAAAGCAAAAAGAATGGGCGCAACTGCCTTTCCTGCGTTAACATGAATATTCAATGTGTCAAGATATAATTACCAAGATACCACAAAATCAAAATGTGTATAGGATAAAACACATAAAAAAAGTATTTTAACTTAGCGCCTTTTTGTCCGTTATACAAAAGCATAATGAACAATGCAAATATCATCATCCATTGATAATTATTAAAAAGTTGTTCAATACCTGCTTCTTCCATGAAAATTGTCACACCAAGAAGATTTGCTATTATTCCAAGAATAACTTCAAGCAATAACATGCTGTGCCTGCCTGCAAATGATATCATTCTTGGCAAAACACCGAATTGAGAATTAATTAAAAACATCATACAAAATAATAAATACCATACCACGAAATACTTTTTATTTTCTTTGTACACATACATTCCAACTCCCAATATGACTAAAAAGGCTCCTTCCAACCAGCCAGCGCTAATGAGCAGTGGCAAAATAAGAGCTTCCAAATTGACAGGTATAATAGTCACAAGCGCCCACCCTACTGCCACCGCAAAAATCTGCCATAACACAAAAGCCGCCAGATAATACAAGCGCTTATTGGTATCATTCTTTGTTTTTTCTATAATTATTATAATAATGACAAGTATAAGAAAAGTACGAAATATATTATTTGTAATCGGTATCATACAATTTATCACACCCATACCGATAGATGCAATATATAGCCTTTGTGCTAGCTTGTACTGGTTTTTTGTATGAAAAACAGACTGGATTAAACAAAACAAAAAGAGCGGGGCAGATAAACGCCCCACCCATCTAAACCATATGGGAGAATTGGGTATGAAAACACCTATATGATCAATTAGCATTAAAATTAATGCTACAATTTTAATGGCATTTGAAGTCATTTATCCATTATTCCTTATGTATCCCGAAAAATTACTAGGCGCAGAAAATTTTAAAAGGATTTCCTTTGAGGTACTCTCCGCAACATATTCTAAGATGCCAGCTTCTTTGGGTCCTACGGTTACTTTTTTAAGTGTTCCACTAAGTCCTTTAATATCCACATACACAGTAAGTTTCCTTGTTTCGTGATGATTTAATATAAGCGACCTGTAATGCGTTATTCCTGTAAGCCAGTAGTCTGTGTAAAGAGGCGAGCCTTGTGCTTCGCCGTTGAAATTGTAGGCACCCTTCTCTGCAATATTCCAGCTTTTATCAGGTATTCCTAGTGCATCCACTGAATTTTCAAGTTTGTTGCTGGTAAGCGTCATTAACCCTGTTGTTTCATCAACGCAAACAAGACCATTTTCTTCAGCAAATTGTATTTCTTTTTCTTTGATATCCATAATTTTTCTCCTTATTAAGTTTATATCAAAATCAAAATCAACTACCAACACTTTCTACGGAATTTTTAATAACCATAGTGTATCATATCACCTGTGGATTTTCAAATGCAATGTACTGAATAATATTCACGAGATTAAACATTGTTAAACAACTCAAATTGCACATACTCCGCAAACGCAATTATCAGCATTTCTACGACTGTATATATCGTATATACAAGCAATACAGATAGCAGTACGGGATTGCCCGTCATCCTTTATAATTCACTCGTACTGCCCCCGTAACTGGTCAAATGGTATAATTACATCCTTCAATTCCTAGTTTCATAATCCATGTTCTCCTTTAATCTCGTGATTCGATTTTGATGAGGGTTCCACTAGCAAGGCTAACCTTGGCCACCGGCGCTTCAAACTCATTACTGATTCCGATTGTCGCATCTATTGCTAATGTATAATTACTTAATTGGTACTTAAACCCCTCCAAACACATTCCCTTAACTTCCCCACCAAATGGTAGAAATGAGACGTATTTGCCAAATTGTTGGTCTCTCCTAATAATCGTCTCCCCTTGCAAAAGCGAAATATGGTTATTGGCATCAATAATTGCAGCAGCAATCCCCACCTTCAAGGCTTTACTTAAACAATTAAGGTTCCCCAGCATATGATCAATTCTAGTACCCGTCGCTCCTAGTATCGATATCTTTTCACTTTTAATCGCAATTGCCTTTTCGATTGCCAATTCTGTATCTGGCGCATCTTTATTTGCTGAATAGGTCGCAATTGATACCTTGCCTTCGTTTTGATAAAATGCCAGTATCTCCTTACTAACACTATCAAAGTCACCTACTATCATATCAAGCGGCACCTGATTATAATACGCAAATTCCAGCCCTTTATCAACAGCGATAATCTTATCAGGTCTTATTGCTTTTATAAAATCAAGGGCAAAATCCTTATCGACATTGCCCCCACTAATAATCAATGTATGCATTTATCTACCTCTATCTGCATGGCGTTTAAATGCTGCTTTGAAAGTTTCAATGTTCTTTGTAATATCACCATTAAAAACAGCCGAACCTGCAACAATAATATTCGCCCCTGCTTCAAGTACTTCATCAACATTATTCGCTCCAATGCCACCGTCAACTTCAATGTCTATGTGCAAATTACGCTTCGCCACCTGCTGCTTTAGTGCCTTAATCTTAAGAGTTGTATTGGCTATATAAGACTGCCCACCAAATCCTGGCTCAACGGACATCAACAAAATCATATCAACCTTATCCATAACCGCATCTAATACATCAATTGAAGTATTCGGATTAATCGAGACACCTACTTTACATCCATGCTCTCTAATCTTATTAATCGTCGCAAGCAAATCTTGGCACGCTTCAACATGAACAACTAACATATCCGCACCTGCTGCTACAAATTCCGCAACATATCGCTGCGGTTCAGTAACCATCAAGTGAACATCAAAAAATAATTTGCTTTCTTTTCTAATTGAGGCAATAACTGGCATCCCAAAAGATATGCTCGGCACAAAGTCGCCATCCATCACATCAATATGTACCCACTCGGTACCAGTGCCTGCTAGCATTTTAAGTTGTTCGCCTAATCGGTTGAAATCTGCCGCCAAAATTGATGGTGCTAATTGGTACATGCTAATATCTCCTCTTTTCTTTGAGTTCTTCAAAAAGAGCTACATAATTCTGATATCTTGATTCACTGATTGCTTGTCTCTTCACTGCGTTAATCACAGCACATTGTGGCTCATGAATATGGGTACAAGGCTGAAACTTACATTGACCCTCATACTGATGAAATTCCCGAAAATAATTCTTTAGCTCTTCCTTTTCGATATCTTCTGGATATAACGCGCTAAAGCCCGGTGTATCCATTAGGAAGGTATCATCATTGACACTAATAATCTGGCTATGCCTTGTCGTATGCTTCCCACGACCTAGCTTCTTACTAATTGCTCCCGTCGCCATCTGTACTTCTTCTTGCAAAATATTCACCAATGATGACTTGCCCACTCCCGAAGGACCAGCAACCACTGTTGTCTTCCCAGCTAGGCGTAAGCGAATATCATCAATTGATTGTTGTTCCTTGGCACTTACAAAAAGCACCTGATAACCACAGCTTTGATAAATCTCTGCCAGCGCACCTAGTTCTATATCATTTGATAAATCAGATTTATTAAAACAAATCAAGGTATCAATTCCTTGGCACTCCATCATCACCAAAAAGCGGTCTAACAAAAGTAAGTTAGGCTTTGGCTCAGCAACAGCAAATACTACCATCGCTTGGTCAACATTAGCTGATGCTGGACGAATCAATTCATTCTTCCGTGGTAAAACGCGAATAACATTACCAGTCTTCTCGTGCTCGTCTAGAACATCTATCAAAACCATGTCACCAACTAATGGTTTCAACTTGTCCTTCCTAAAAATCCCTTTAGCCTTACATTCATAAATTCCGGATCCTATTATGCGAACATAATAGAACCCGGCTATTCCTTTAATAATCTTCCCTTGCATTTTTAGTTTTGGGTGAATGGTACTGGATATTGTACCAACTTCTTATATTCACCATCAATTAACTCATATAGATAAACTGTACCAGTTGAAACACCATCGGCACCAGTCGTTGATAATGGATAGGTTCCCGAAAGAATGATTCCTGATACTATCTCTCGGTTAACTACTTCACCATTCACTGTTTGAGCTAATTCTAATTTAGCTGAACCACCTTGGTAACTAGATGGAACTTCTAAGTCAACATTACACTTCCATTCTCCTGAGTATACAGCGCCGTCACCGTCACCACCATCTTGAATGGCTGGTGGTGGGTCTTGAGTCTCACTTGGTGTGCTACTTTCCGAACCACTATTAACGCTAAGTACTACCTCAGTACCTGCCGCAACCATCTCGCCAGCGGCAATACTTTGGGCAAATATTTCACCCACACCAACCGCATTACTACTGCCCGTCTCGGTGGTAACAACTAATCCTAATCTAGTCAAAGCGCCTTTTGCAACACTTTCTTCTAAACCTCTAACGCTTATCATACGAATCTGTTCGCCGTCTTTACCCTTGCTAATAGTCAAGGTGATAGTATCACCAACGCCAACCGTCGTACCTACATCGGGGCTAACTGAGATAACTTTGCCAGCTTCAACATCATCGTTATATGCTCGTATAATATCAATTCCTAATCCAGCATCTAATAATTCATTCTCTGCGCTTGATTGTGATTGTCCCACAACATTTGGCACCGTTAATGTCGCTGTCCCAGTACTAAGCGTAAATTCTATCGTTGTATGCTTGGTCACTTTCGTACCAGCTTCAATACTTTGTTTCATAATTTGTCCCTTAGGATATTCGTCAGAAGCTTCTTCACCTGCCTTGGTGATACCTAATCCTAGTTCATTCAACATCGCCTCCGCCGACTCTGGTGTGCGTCCAAGAATACTTGGTACTTCAATTCCACCTTCAGCTGGTGTAACCTGTGCTGTTGGGGTTGGCGTTACATCTACTTTTTGACTTGGCTTGAAAACACCTGCCATCGTACCAACTAAGTAGATTAAGATACCAATAATAATTGCGCCAATGATAAAACCACCAATAGTCATCGCCTTCTCTAATTTACTGCTGATGCCTTCGTTACCATCATCATAATCGTCTTCTTCGTCTTCCTCATCTTCGTATTGATATTTGGGCTCAACTACTTTACTAGCCTGAATCTGCTCCATCTCATTTGGTGTCATGGAAATAGTCTGTGCTTGACTAGCCAATGGCACTAGCTTAACGAAATCTCCATCAGGGTCTACTAATGAACGCTTTAAGTCTTCAATTAATTCTGATAAGTTATCATATCGTCTATCAACACTTTTCTGTGTACATTTCTTAATAATCTGTTGGAAGCTATATGGCAAATCAACAGCATATTCTGATGGGTCAACCATCTCTTCTTGCAAATGCTTAATGGCAATCGCTACTGAAGTATCTCCATCAAATGGAACCTTACCAGTTACCATCTCATACATCGTTATACCCAAAGAATAGATATCACTTTTCTTGTCGCTATAGCCGCCACGGACTTGTTCTGGTGAACTGTAGTGAACTGATACCATCACACTAGAATTAATGGTATTAGAAGAAGCCATTCGGGCAATTCCAAAATCTGAAAGCTTAACCTTACCATCGGTTGAAATAATAATATTCTGCGGCTTCACATCACGATGAACAATATTGGCATTATGGGCAGCTTCCAAGCCTAGTGACACTTGAATGGCAATACTGCTTGCTTCTTTAACACTTAGCTTGCCTTTCTTGGTGATATAATCTTTTAGAGTTATTCCTTCTACTAGTTCCATTACGATATAATAGGTACTATTCTCTTCACCAACATCGAAGACATTAACAATATTAGGATGTGATAAGCCAGCGGCTGCTTGTGCTTCTTTACGGAACTTCCCAATAAATGTCTTATCCTCACAAAATTCTATTTTCAGTACTTTAATAGCTACCAAACGATTCAACTTGTGATCCTTCGCTTTATAGACATCAGCCATTCCGCCGCTGCCAACCTTGCTTATAATCTCATATCTCTCTGATATTACCATACCCTCTTTTAACATTCGCTCACCTCTTTTACATGTGGTTCAATCATAATTACTGCGATATTATCTTTACCACCATTTTTATTTGCTCTATCCACCAATAATTGGGCCGGATTATCCTCCGCTATCTCCCCACCAATTACTTCTTGCATCTCCTGATCGGAAACCATATTAGATAGGCCATCTGAACACAAAATAATTCTTGCATTTTCTTCTAATTTTACATCGAAGAAATCAATCTCCACATCTTCTTTCGCACCTAAGGCTCTAGTGATAATATTCTTATCTGGATGCTTACTTGCTTCTTCTCTTTTGATTTCGCCAAGGCGAATCATCTCTTCTACTAATGAATGGTCCTTCGTTACTTGATGAATGTCATCATCGATAACATATAATCGACTATCTCCGACATTCGCCACATACGCATAATGCCCAATAATTGTTGCCACCACCATTGTAGTGCCCATGCCCTTCATCTCACTGTCGACATTCGCCTTCTTAGTAATCCGACTGTTAGCACTTTCCATTGCTTGGCGAATAATCTTGATAGGATTGAAATTCTGGTTCTTACGGATGGATTCTAATACAATCTGTACTGCATAGTTTGAAGCAAATCCACCTGCTTTATGTCCACCCATTCCATCTGCGACAATGAAGATATTGGGAAGATTACCAATCGGTTGGTCGGACGTATATATTTGGTCTTGATTGTCTTCGCGAACCTGACCAGCATCTGTCGCTGAAAATAATTTCATTCTTGTTCTCCCTTAATTTTTACATAAAACATCTGCTTTTGTTAAGTAGTCTCTATTTCTAAGTTGCCCGCAGGCACCATCAATATCTCTTCCCATCTCTCTTCTAATAGTAACATTTATTCCACATTTTTCAAGCCTATTTTTAAATTTATCGACATTTCCCTTCTGTGATTGAACATATTTTCTTTCCCTTACAGGGTTCATTGGAATCAAGTTAACATGACAATTAATTCCACGAAGTAATGCTGCTAACTCCTTGGCCTCTGTCTCTGAATCATTAATTTGGGCAGCTAAACTATACTCAAATGTCAACCTTCTTTTGGTCTGCTGATAATACTGCTGGCATGCCGCCATCACTTCTGCTAATTGATACTTTTTCGCAATCGGCATTAATTCACTGCGTCTTTCATCATTTGGGGCATGAAGTGATAGTGCCAAGGTTATCTGTAACTTTTCTTTGGCTAGCTCATAAATCTCTGGTACTAAGCCACATGTTGATATCGTAATATTACGTTGACTGATATTTACACCATCTTCATTGCTAATCATATGAATAAAGCGCACCAGTGCTTGGTAATTATCTAAGGGCTCGCCCATTCCCATCACCACCACATTAGATACTCTCTCCTTCGTATCACGTGCAATAGCGTAGATTTGTTCTAACATTTCACCAGTACTTAAATTGCGTACTAGCCCACCTATCGTCGAAGCACAAAAGGTACACCCCATCCGACAGCCGACCTGAGAAGAAATGCAAACCGTATTGCCATGGCTATATTTCATCCAAACACTTTCGACAACATTGCCATCACCAAGGCGCAACAGATATTTCCTAGTGCCATCAAGCTTAGATTCTTGGCACTCTATTATTTCCATCTGGTTAAGCGGATATTGTTCCTTTAAGCGTTCCCTTAATGTCTTTGATAGATTGGTCATTTCATCGATACTCACAACACCCTTGACGTGTAGCCACTCATAAACTTGTTTTGCCTTAAAGGGCTTTTCACCCATTTCACTAATGACTTTTGCAAGTTCTGCCATTGTCATCGATTTGATATCTGTTGTCACCATTATTTATCTATCCTTTTTAGTTTGGCAATAAAAAAGCCATCCGCCTTATGTACGCCAGGTAGTAGTTGCAAATATCCTTGCTCGGTAGTTTCACTATGTAATTCTTCGCATAAATGCGAATTCATATTTACTAATTGATATGGATAATTGCTTGTAAACCACTCAATATTTTCTTGATTCTCTTCTTTACCAATTGTACAGGTGCTGTACATCAAGGTTCCACCGACCTTCGTATATGCCGCCGCATTATGCAGAATCTTGCGCTGTAACACAACTAGCTCTTCTTGCTTAGCCTTTGATGCTTTATACTTAATATCAGGCTTCTTAGCTAGGACACCTAATCCTGAACACGGTACATCACATAATACGATATCCGCTTTCTCAACACTTTCATTATCAAATAGCGTGGCATCTTGACACACTGCATCAACATTAACAACTTCCAGCCGACTAATATTCTCATTAATCAAAGCAACTTTATACTCCGTCAAATCACGAGCCTCAACCTTACCATACCCTGCCATCAAGTCCGCAATGTGCAAGCTCTTCCCGCCAGGGGCAGCACACATATCGATGACGATATCACCCTTCTTTGGTGCTGCTATTCGCCCCACTAACATCGAGCTTATATCTTGCACAATAATATGTCCTTTTTGGAAGGCATTTAAAGCTGATAAATAATTATAATCTGCAATGTAATAGGCATCATTAAGATAAGGTGCTCTCTCAACCTTAACACCTTGTTCCTTCAAGCTAGCGATAGTCGATTCCTTATCCGTCAAATATTGGATACAACGGATTGTTGTCGGTCTTTCTTTTAGAAAAGCAGCTAGCATCACTTCCGTATTTTCAAAGCCATATTGGAAAACCCATTCTTCAACCAGCCATTGGGGCATCGAATAACGTACTGATAAATAGCGTAGTGGTTGCGCAACTGGCGGAAAAGTAATATTATCCTTATTACGCGAAACATTCCTAAGGATACCATTGACAAAGCCTTTAAGACTATAGAAACCGCGCTTTTGTGTTAGCTTAACGGCTTCATTACAAATCGCCGAATCAGGAACTCTATCCATATACTTCATCTGATAAACACTGCTTCTAAGCACCTCGCGAACTAATGGCTTCATCTTCGCTATCTTAATACTAGCAAATTGTTCAATGATATAGTCTAGTTGTAGCATGTACTCAATGGTACCTTCACAAATCCTCGTAATAAATGCTCGCTCATGCTTAGGAAGGTATTGATATTTCTCGAGGGTATTACGAATCGCAATATGGCTATATTCGCCGTCTCTATTAACTTCTAGTAAAATATTCAAAATCAGTTCTCTTGCGGTAATTGCATTTGCCATTTCATCTCCCTCTCTTAGGTAACATTACTCACCTAACCTGCTACCTATCTGCACATCAACTCCTCTTAGGAAATCTGCTACTAACATGCGCCTTTTGCCTTCTAGTTGAAGCTCTGTAATCCCTAGTAAGCCTTGCTTGGTCTGCACCCAGATAGCCTGCTCATCTACTTTAACTACAGTCCCTGGTTGCTCTTTGCTATCTTGTGCTGATATAACAGCCTGCCATAGCTTAAGTATTTTGCCATCTATTTTAGTATAAGCGCTCGGCCATGGACTTAAACCGCGAATTAATCGTTCAATACTTTGGGCATCTGCCTTAAAGTCAATCTGACCCATTTGCTTTTTAATCATCTTCGCATATGGGGTCGGACTCTGAGCTGGTTGTGCTTCATAGGTCGCCCTGCCTTGTTCAATATCTGCAAGGACTTTAACTAGCAATTTAGCACCTAGCTTACTAAGCTTATCAAACAGACTGCCCCCCGTTTCATCAGCACTTAATATAACCTCCGCTTTGTCTATCATGTCACCGGTATCAATGCCCTCATCCATTCGCATAATAGTTACCCCTGACTTCTCTTCGCCATCAATAACCGCCCACTGAATTGGCGCCGCTCCGCGATACTTCGGTAATAACGAGGCATGTACGTTAATACAACCATACAGAGGGATGTTTAAGATATCCTGCGAAATAATCTGACCAAAGGCAACCACAACAATTACATCCGGCGCTAATTTCGCTAATTCGGCAACAAATTCTGGTTCTTTGGCGCGCGCTGGCTGATACACTGGGAGGTTAGCTTTAAGTGCCACCTCTTTAACTGGCGTCGCCTGTACTGCCTTACCACGTCCCTTTGGTTTGTCTGGCTGTGTAACTACACCGACCACTTCATGTCTGGCAGCAATAATTTCTTCTAATGTGCCAACTGAAAAGTCTGGCGTCCCCATAAAAACAACTCGCATCTATTCATCCTCTTCTTCGTACTCTTCGTCATCATAATCGTCATTATCTCGCAGCTCACCTTCCACCAATGTCGTATATAGGACACCATCTAGGTGGTCACATTCATGACATACTGCCCGTGCCATCAATCCACTTGCCTCTATTGTAAATGGTTCTAAATCTTGGTCTAGGGCGGTAACGGTAATTGTCTCTGGTCTAGTTACAGTTCCATTCTTACCTGGTAAGCTTAGGCAACCTTCATCACCCGTTTGTTCACCAACCTTAGTCTTAATTTGGGGATTGATAAAAACCTGCAACCCTTCACCAATATCAATAACTACAATCCGCTTTAAAATCCCCACTTGTGGTGCGGCAAGTCCGACCCCTTTTTGTTCACGCATTGTATCAACCATATCGACAATTAATTCTTGAAGCTTTGGTGTCATCTCTTCAACAATACGACTTTTCTTTTCTAAAATCGAATCACCCATTGTTCTGATTGTTCTAACTGCCATGTTATCTCTCCCTTTATTCTTCTATTTTCATAAAAAGCTTAACATACATACTGAATATATAAATCGTTAAAACCATTGTTAATCTCCACATAACGCTCAATCTCATCACGAATCCATTTAAGCTCTGCCGGGCTTTGATGCTTTAAATAAAGGACCCGACGATAACGGTCATTGATTCTGGCAATCCCCTCTTTTGCTGGTCCAATTAGGGAAAGTCGGTTCGTTCTCGACATCTTCAATGCATATTTCTTCAGATAATCCATTGCCATATCAAGCTTAGCTTCATTAGTTCCACTTGCTTTAATGGCTAACATACTAGCAACTGGCGGATAATCCATCAAGGTTCGATACCCTATCTCTTCTTCATAAAAAGCTTCATAATCTTGGCTCTTAGCGGCTTCAATGCAATAATGCTCAGGGTTATAAGTCTGAACTATCGCTTCACCATTATCTTTCATTCGACCAGCTCGACCAATGGCTTGAACCAGTAATTGAAAGGTTCGTTCCGCACAACAATAATCATCAGCATATAATGATAAATCCGCAGCTACTACGCCCATTAAAGTGACCTTACTAAAATCATGTCCTTTAACAATCATCTGCGTCCCAATCAAAATATCGGCTTCATGCTTGGCAAATGCAGATAAAATCTTGGCATGACCATGCTTTCCTTGAGTTGTATCCATATCCATTCTTAAGACTCTAGCTGTTGGGAAATGTTTCTTAACTATTTCTTCTATCTGTTGTGTCCCTGCCTTAAATCCACCAATATAAGGCGATTCACAGTGTGGGCACTTCTTTACTGCCACGGTTTCATAGCCACAATAGTGACAAGCCATTTGACCATTATTATGAAGTGATAGCGATACATCACAATGCTCACACTTCATTACATAACCACAGGCACGACACGAAACAAAGCCCGCATAACCACGACGATTCAAGAACAGCATAATCTGTTCCCTTCGGGCTAAAGCTTGTGCCATCGATTCTTCTAGCTTACGACTTATAATCGAATTATTGCCTTGCTTTAATTCTTCCCGCAAATCAACTACGGTAACTTTAGGAAGTTCCCCTTCGCCAAAGCGCTCTTTCATTTTAAATAAGGCGTATTCGTCTGTTTGACAACGATAATATGCTTCAAGCGATGGTGTCGCAGAGGCTAAGATTACTTTGGCATTATCGATTTCGCCACGTGCGATAGCCACTTCTCGGGCATGATAACGTGGCATATTCTCACTACGATAAGCATTCTCATGCTCCTCGTCAATAATCAGCAAACCAAGTTCAGCAAACGGAGCAAATAATGCTGAACGCGGACCAATCATAATCTGGATTTGACCACGCCTTGCTTGCTCAAAGGAATCTGAACGTTCCCCTTGCGACATTCGTGAATGGATAATTGCCACTTGCTTGCCAAAGCGCTCATAAAAGCGATTAACCGTTTGATATGTTAACGCTATCTCGGGAATTAAGACAATTGCTTGCTTCCCCTTAGCTATTGTATCCTCAATTAATTTGATATAAACATGGGTCTTGCCACTTCCCGTAACGCCATGAATCAGGCAAGTGCGACCTCTATCCTGCCACTCTGCTTCAATCCCTTGAAGCACCCGAAGTTGTTGCTTACTTAGCTCTTCTTTCGCACTTATTACTGGCGTATCTGGCAACGCCGCGCGAAAAGTCTCGTGACTAATAACTTCAATCACACCCATTTCTTGATAATCCTTAATTACCTTTGGTGCTATTTTAAGCTTCGCCGCTAATTCGGTAACCGTCAGTTCTTGATTAGTTATTAGCGCTGTTAAGAAACGCTCCTTAGCGGTGTGTTTCTTACGCTTAGCCTCAGTTAATAGCCCTTCCACTTGTTCTCTTGGCATTATTAGATTAATGACTTTAACTGCCTTTAGCGGCATCTTATCTTTGACCGGCATCACCGTCTTAAGGGCTTGAATCATCGTCGAACCATAGGTCTCTCTAATCCATGAAGCCAAGGCAATTAATTTTGATTCAATGGTAGCGGATGCTTTCGTGATATCGATAATCTGCTTCGTCTTAGTCGGGTCAAACTTCGCTTTATCAGATAAACCAATAACATACCCGTGAGTTTCTTTATTGCCTCGCCCAAACGGAATTGTCACTTTCATCCCCGCCTTAATCTGACCAATTAATGCGGCGGGAATTTTATATTGGAAGGTCCGATCTAATTTTTCATGACTGATGTCAATAATGACATCGGCGTACTGCTCTTTCATCATTCACCTATGTTCTTACTTATTCGCCAAAATCTCACGAATAATTACGCGTTCATCGAGCGGATACTTTTTACCTTCTATCTCTTGATAATCTTCATGTCCCTTACCAGCCAGAACAATGATATCACCTGGTTGCCCATGATTTATTGCATAAGCTATGGCCGCTTTTCGGTCAATAATTTCTACGTATTCCCCCTTAGTCTTAGCAATTCCGACTTTGATATCATCAATAATCACCTGCGGACTTTCATCACGCGGATTATCAGAAGTTATAATTGATAAGTCAGCTAAACGTCCTGACATCTCACCCATCTCAAAGCGACGGTCACGTGAACGTCGTCCACCACAACCAAATAGACATACTAATCGCTCGGGCTGGTATTCTCTCAAAGTCTTTAAAAGACTTTCAAGACTCATGGCATTATGTGCATAATCTATCATCAAGGTGAACTCATCAGACACTTTTATCATCTCAATTCGCCCTTTGACACAAACCTCTTTAAGGACAGCCTTGATTCGTTCTGGTGCAATATTAAAATGGCGACAAATCGCAATCGCTGTTAGCGAATTATAGACGCTAAACTTCCCTGGCATCAAAACCTCAACTGCAAAGTTGACATCTCCTTTTACTTGGTAGGCTACACCCAAAGAGCCTGCCTCCTTAGTCAAATGAACATCCTCGGCTCGTAAATTGGCATTTGGCGAAAAGCCATATGTCTCTAACTCACATGTATGTCCGTCAATAATCTGTTCAAAATGACTATCATCAGCATTAACAATTCCCAATCGACATTGCTTCAATAACAGCTTCTTACATTCTAAATAATGTTCAAAGCTATCATGTTCATTAGGTCCAATATGGTCTGGTTCGATATTCGTAAAAACTCCAATTTCAAAAGTAAAGCCAGCTGTTCTATCTAGCATTAATCCTTGTGATGATACTTCCATTACGACAATATCACAGCCACTATCTAACATTTCTCTAAAATACTGTTGTATCGTAAATGATTCCGGCGTCGTATTGATGGCAGGAATAATTCTATCACCGATAATGGCTTCAATGGTACCAATCAAGCCGACTTTATAGCCAGCTCTTTCAAGAATCGACTTCACCATATATGTCGTTGTTGTCTTACCTTTGGTTCCTGTCACTCCGATAACTTTTAATGCTCGGGCCGGATGACCAAAGAAAGCCGCCGAAATCAGTGCCATCGCATATCGTGTATTGGCAACCTTAATAACGGTAATACCAAGAGGTACTGTTACGTCTTCTTCAACTACGAGAATCTTCGCACCACTTTCGATAACCCTTTCGACAAATCCATGCCCATCTACTATCGCCCCCCGAATACAGATAAACAACGACCCGGCTTTTACTTTTCGTGAATCATTAACAACATCTGTAACTTCTATATCAATATTTCCACTTATACACTCATACTCAAGCTCTTCTAATAAGTTAAAAAGCTTCATAAAATACCTCCGTTTTACTGTGGCTAATCCACATAACTTCTCAAATTATAGAATAGCATAATCAAGACCCCTATTCAATGGTTTCGTTCATACTTCCCGTTCTATAGCCCAGTAAATCTACTGCTATATAAATAAAACCAATTTCTTTAAATCTATCATAGATTTTCTCGCGTAATTTAGCATCTTCCAATAATTTCATTCCCGCTTCATCAGCTTCAATCCGAGCCAGATTGCCATGGTAACGAACTCTAATTTGGCGAAAACCAAGGTCAATTAAGAATTGCTCCGCCAAATCAATCATCGATAAACGTTCCGCCGTGATGCTTTCACCATAAGGGAAGCGTGACGATAGACAAGCGAAGGATTGCTTATCCCAAGTATATAAATCCATCCCTTTGGATAATTCTCTTATCTCTTTTTTATCTAGCTCGGCATAACGCAACGGACTCTTAACCCCTTGTTCTTTAACTGCAATTAACCCTGGACGATAATCACCATTATCATCAATATTAGAACCTTCCGCCACATGTGCAATACCCTCTTGCTTAGCCACTAGCCATATCTTTTCAAACAATTCGCTTTTACACAAATAGCATCTGTTGAGCGGATTCTGTGAGAAACCGTCAATGTCTAACTCCTCTGAATCACAAACAAAGTGGCGGATTTGTTCTTTTTGACAAAAGCTTTGCGCCTCTTTTAGTTCACGTTCGGGAAAAGAACATGACCGAGCTGTTATCGCAATTACATTATCACCCAGAACTTCATGTGCTACTTTAAGCAAAAATGTCGAATCAACACCACCAGAAAAGGCAATCGCAACACTTCCTAATTCTTGTAAATACTCTTTTAACTTCTCATATTTATTCTGTAATGTCATAATAAAATCCATCCTCTCATTTTGTTCTAGATTGTCTGTTACTTTTTATAATTACATATTTTTTATTTAATGTCAAAAATAGCACTCCTGGTAACAGCATTAAGTGCAATGGTAATTCTTTCAAACACTTTTACTGCGATTGTACTCTAACAACGGCTGTTTCGATTGCACGCCCCTAACAAGAATGCTATAATTTAAGGAAAACAGCAAACACTAGCACGAAAGGACATTATATATGAAATACTCTAAGCGTATCTTAAATACTCCTGCTTCATTTATTAGACGTATCCTTGCTATCTCTGCGGACCCTAACATTATTTCATTTGCTGGGGGCTTACCTAATCCGACTTCATTTCCAATGGAAGACATCCAAGTATCAATGGATAGTATCATTCGCAAATATGGTGACAAATTATTTCAATATGCAACAACTCCTGGGTATGAGCCACTACGCCAATATATCGCTGATAAATATAATGACCAACATCAACTGGGCTTAACTGCTGATGATATCTTAATCACCACCGGTTCACAACAAGCTTTAGACCTAATCGGCAAAGTTATCATTAATGAGGGCGATGGTGTAATCATCGAAGAACCGGGCTATCTTGGTGCTATTCAAGCCTTTTCTTTGTACCAGCCAGAATTTCTGAGTGTTCCCCTTGAACAAACAGGTCTCGATACAGCGACTCTAAGTGCGGCACTACAACAGCCAAACGTCAAATGCATGTATACGGTGCCGAATTTCCAGAACCCTTCGGGACTTACTTATTCCAAAGAGAATCGGCTCAAGGTAGCTCAAATGCTCCAAGGTCAAGATGTCTTCTTAATCGAAGATGACCCTTATGGAGAATTACGCTTTAGGGGGGAACCACTACCATACATCGGTGCTAATGACCGCGAGCATAGTATCTTACTTGGTAGCTTCTCCAAAACAATAACTCCAGGTATGCGTCTTGGCTTTATTATTACACGTAATAAGGAATTAATGAATTATATCAATATTGCCAAACAGGCAAGTGATTTACACTCTAGTATTTTTTCACAAATTTTGATATATGATTATTTGATAAATAACGATTATCAGACCCATATCAACAAAATCATCGACATGTATCGCGAACAATCAGACACGATGTTAGCCGCTATGGATAAGTACTTCCCCGATTATGTTCAATATACCAAGCCCGAGGGTGGCATGTTCATCTGGGTAACCTTACCTAAGGGACAATCAGCAATGGAGCTATTCGATAAAGCCATGGCCAAAAATGTTGCCTTCGTTCCAGGTAATCCTTTTTATACCACTGACGACTCGGTTAACACCTTCCGACTCAATTACACTAATTCAACTACCGATGCTATCACCGAGGGAATCAAACGATTAGGTAGTGTCCTATAATTTTAATCTACTAACAATTAGAGGCATCGCATCAAATTGCGATAGCCTCTTTTATATCTATATAAAGAAAACCACTAACACCAATACCCCCAGAGCGATACGATACCAACCAAATACTTTAAAGTCATGTCTGCGCACATATCCCATCAAGAACTTAATCGCGAACACCGAAACAACAAATGATACAATCATTCCTAAGATTAAATAAAATCCTTCCAAAGCACTAAAGGCTAAGCCAAACTTTACCAACTTGATTAAGCTCACACCAAACATTACTGGTATTGCTAAAAAGAAGGTATATTCCGCTGCCACCTTCCGCGACAAGCCTAAAATAATACCGCCAATAATCGTCGAACCCGACCTCGATGTTCCCGGAATTGCCGCTAACATTTGAAAGATTCCTAGTAGCAGTGCCGTCGTCCAGGTTATTTCCGCTAAGCTCCTAATCTTCACACGCCGATGCTTCTGATTGTAATTCTCAATAACAATAAATAAAATACCATAAATAACCAAGGCACTAGCAATAACAAACGGTGCCACCTCGGGTGCCATTAATTTATTGTCAATAGCATCATTAAACGGCAATATCAAGAGTGCTGGTAGGCACGACACTAGAATTTTTAACCACAATATAATTTTGTTCATATCAACATAGCTATCAGCAAATTGTTGTAAGCCACCAACTATTTTATTATCACTGATACTATCCCAAAAGCTCCCTGGCATTGCTTTATCTTTCTTATGAAACGGCCATATCTTCGGCCAGAAAATCAAGACCACCGCCATAATCGCCCCGAGTTGAATAACATACATAAACAAATCCTTAAATTCTTTACTAACATCTAATTTAAGAATTCCTTCTAGTAAGTACAAATGACCCGTACTACTAATCGGCAACCATTCCGTGATGCCTTCAACAATTCCCAATAAAATAACTTTCAACATCTCTAAAATCCACATAATACTTCCCCTTTACCATAGCTATAAGGATTCAATACCTCCACTTTTGGCTCTTTTCAATGCCTTTACAATAAACCATTAGCTACGTATTGTCAACATTAGCGTTCCCCTACAATATCACTTCGACTTCTAGCTATCCACAAAATCCATCTTTTGGTCTTTTAGTCCCTGTGTGCTTTATCTAAATGATAACAAGGAGAACTATAATGCTAGAACAATACGAACTTAATAAGAACCTTGCCCAAATGTTAAAAAATGGAATAAATATCTATAGTGCATTCATTCGCGAAGCGTTCTGCACGGAGATATATTATTCCATCTTTTACCAACTTGTATAAATTCTATTATTAACTATTTTGAAGAAAAATATTAGTCTTATGATGACATTATTTTCTCGCTATTAAATGCTTTTACAATAACACCGATTAACCCAACGCTAATCCCAACTGTCATCCCTAAGGTTATTAGGTATTGTCCCACCGTAACATCTTGCGACAGAATTCCTCCTAAAACCACAGCGGCATTATAAATCGGAATAAAGAATACGCCTTGACTTGGTTCGCCCACTGTAAACATCGTCATTACCCCAGTAACCATAACCACCATATAGACTGGCATAATATAAGAGCTTGCTTCCTTAATGTCTTTTGCAAATACTGATAGTAAGGCAATAAGTGTCGAATATAAGAATGACATTGCCACAATCATACCACCTAACATAATAATCTGTGATGGTAATAAGCTTGCTTTCATGGCATCTGCACCACCCGAACCATTCATAATTGGCATAAATACTATCAAGCCAATCACCGAAATAGCCGAAGATAAGCCCGATAAAGCCATCAATGCAAATACTTTCCCTAATGCTATCGAGCTACGTTTGATTGGCGCCATCAAGAGACTAGCCATCGTACCTCTTTCCTTTTCACCAGCAATCATATCGGTACCAATCCCCATTGCCCCAGCGAATAATAACAGGGTAATAAAATACGGTAACATACTACCAAGCGCTTGCCCCATTGCTCTGCTCTCATCTTGCATAACCATCTCAGGATTGTCAGTGTTAACTGTAAATATCGCTACATTATTAATATCACCGATTCGTTCTATTAGCAGTTCTTGGCGATAATCTTCTAAGATATCATCAATAACATACTGTGCTTCATTCGAATATGATTCTGATGGATTAAAAAAGGTCTTAACTTGAGGAACTGCATCTCCCATTTGATAGTCAAGCACTAATTCGTCAAATTGTGCTGGGAACTCAACAAGCAAATCAGCTTCACCATTGCGAATCTGTTCTTCCACTTCTTGACGCTTCGCCGCTTCATCAATCACCGATATTTCCATGTTCAGATTAATACCTTCTACAAAGTTCATAAACTTTTCTGAAACATTTTCTACGTAGACAATCGAGCGATGCTGCTCGATGGCATTATTCATATTATTACCCATGTAATTCATAATACTCATAATTCCAATCATAATGATAACTGGTAAAAAGAATACCGAAAAAACCATCTTCTTATCTTTGAAAATACGAGCAAATTCTTTATTCCAAATCGTCTTAATTCCGTGCATCTTCTACGCCCCCTCTTCAATTCTATAGTATTCAAAAAATGCATCTTCTAAATTCTTAGTATTGGTCTCCAAAAGTAACTCTTCTAATGTTCCTTCAGCTATTTTCTTACCACCAATTACAATCCCAATCCGATCACATATCTTCTCGGCTTCAGACATAATATGCGTCGAAATAAGAATTAACTTGCCTTCTTCTTTTAATTTCTGCAAATAATCTGTTACGTTCCTAGCCGTAATAATATCCAGTCCATTTGTCGGCTCATCAAAAACAATAATGTCTGGGTCATGCACCAAGCTCACGGCAATTGCTGCCTTTTGTTTCATTCCTGTTGATAGCTCTTTAATCTTTTTATGGGCAAAGTCTTTAATCTCAAAGTACTGAAATAATTCCTCTTTTCGCTTTTTCAGTTCTTCCTTAGGTACTTTGTGGATATTACCAAAAAAGTCAAACAAATAATCCGCTGAAAACTGTGGGTCTAATTTGATATCACTAGTCAAAAAGCCAATGTTCTTGCGGACTTCTTCTGCCTCTTCTTGAACTTCATATCCATTCACATAAATCTTCCCATCAGTCGGCTTAATAAGGGTCGAAAGACAACGAAGAGTTGTCGTTTTCCCTGCTCCATTTGAACCTAGAATACCGTATATCTCACCCGCATTTACCGAAATACTCAAATTATCAACTGCTACTTTTTGAGGATTCTGTGTCTTATTTTCTTTCATTTGTTTCTTGTTCAATGTGTATATCTTTGTTAAATTTCTAATTTCAATCACTACTTGTTCCCTCCTAATTTCTAGATTTTATGCATCCCTTATTACCAAAGATAAGATTCATAAGCATTACTTAACTAAAGTACACCTAAGGTTAAATCTCTTCCATCTTACATTGTGGAATTTCCATTGTCAAGTAGTACCCCCCCCCGAAAATTTCCACTTAAATAAAGAGGGCAAACCCCCTATTTTACTGGAGTTTTGCCCTCTTTATTTTTTATTTATTTTTGTTTCCAAATATTTTGCTGAGTAGAACTATCAACGAACCGATGATGATAAACATATCAGAAATATTGAATACTATCCGCTTTATCTTGTCGCATTTGACATTAAAACTAAAATAATCAGTAACATATCCTTTCATACATCGTTCATATAGGTTATTAAAACCACCACCAATAATCATTGCATAGCCAAGCTTAGTAAGACCTTTGCCACTTTTAAATAGGAGGGCAACAAATGTACTAATAGCTGCTCCCATCACCATCGCTGTGCCGACTATTGTAATGCTTTCCTTGCCCTTGAACCAACCAAAAGCAATACCCTTATTATATAGTTTACGCAACACTATCTTATCTTTCGCGACTAACCTCTTATCTTGTTTGTTAAAATCTTTCTCGACTTGCCCTTTGATAAGGTAGTCCGCCAAAAAGATAACTCCCATAATGGCTACAAAGATCATCGACTATTCCTCCGATTTCTCGTCATCGCTAGTTGTCTGTTCTTCAATTTCTTTAGTTTCTTTAGGAGTACTATCAACTTCTTCGACTAACTCGTCCTTTGCTTCTTCACTTCCATCCTCGGTGCAACCACAGCCACAATTACAATCACATTTGGCCACTTGTGTTGTACATTCACATGTTGGTTCTGGCATCTGTGCTCCACATTTCATGCAAAACATTGCTTCAGTTGATACTTCAGATTCACAAACTGGACAGATAGTACAGCCATGCTTACTTGCTAGTTCCTCTCGTAATTCTGAAATATTAACGTTAACCTGTGATATCTCTTCACAAACAATCGTTGATTCGTCATTAACTTGCTCGCCTTTACCATACTGTTCAAATACAATCGCGCCTAGCTCTTGATATTTCTTGTCAACTGAACGCTCTAGCGCATAAATTTGTCCTTTTAACTTCTGAACGCTAACGAAATCACTAGTCTTCTTAGTTACCACCTCTGCTGCATCACTGATAGTCTTCTTTAATTCATCAAAATTAAATTCTGCCATTGTCTCAATCTCCTTTTCTTTATCATTATGCCCCTTGTCCGCGAAAAATAATCTTCGGACCACCACTATGTTCGATGTATTCCTTGGTGATAACCACTTCACCGATGTTATCATCTTTGGGAATCTCATACATAATATCTAGCATATACTCTTCAATAATAGCTCTAAGTGCTCTAGCACCAGTGTCACGTTCAATCGCTTGTTTGGCAATTGCGTGTAACGCCTCATCACTAAATTCCAGCTTAACTTCATCAAGTGCTAGTAACTTCTTATATTGCTTCAAGATAGCATTCTTCGGCTTCTGTAGAATCGCAACTAACATCTCTTCATTTAATCCTTCTAGCGTGAAGATTATTGGTAACCGTCCCAGGAATTCTGGCACCATCCCAAAGCTTCGCAAATCCTCTAATGCTACCTTAGTCAAAATATCTCGTTCTTCGTCATACTTATCCTTAAGGTCAGCAAAGAATCCCATCGAAGAATGTTTGTTAAGGCGCTCCTTAATAACATCCTCTAAATCTGGAAATGCACCACCACAAATAAATAAAATATTACGAGTGTCAATAGTCTCAAGCGGTACCATCGCATTCTTACTATTAGAGCCAACTGGTACTTCAATACTAGCACCCTCTAATAATTTTAGCATTCCTTGTTGAACCGCCTCACCACTAACATCTCTTTGATTAGTGTTCTTCTTCTTGGCAATCTTATCGATTTCGTCAATAAAAATAATACCATGCTCGGCTTTCTCAACGTCATTATCCGCCGCTGCTAAAAGCTTAGACACCACACTTTCAATATCATCACCAATATATCCTGCCTCGGTTAAAGAAGTCGCATCAGTGATAGCTAGAGGTACATCCAAAATCTTCGCTAAGGTCTGCACCATATAAGTCTTACCAGCCCCAGTCGGTCCAATCATTAGCATGTTTGACTTTTCTATTTCAATTCCATCTTCAATATCTGAATAAACTCGCTTATAGTGATTATAAACAGCAACTGACATAACTTTCTTAGCATGTTCTTGCCCAATTACATATTCATCAAGACTTTCTTTAAGCTTATGTGGTGCGGGAATATCCTTAATATCAAACTTAGCCTCAACTTCTGGCTTTGGCTCTTCTTGCTTCTTCTTGACACGCTGTCGCTTTGGTACTTGATTCTGTAATGAACCTAAGTCTACCATACTAACATTTGGCATATTGCTCATCAATTCACTATAACTAAGTGGACTATTCTTCATTGAGTCAAAACTTTTCTGCATGCAGTCTGAACAAATACAAACCTTATGTGGCAAGTCAATCATCTTGCCTGCTTTACTTTCAGGACGACGACACATAAAGCAAACCTTCTCATATTGGTTCTCTTCGACTACCTCTTCTTCTGTCTCTGCTACATCACCTTGCTCTTCCTCAATCTCTGGTGCTTTATCATCAGTGGACATAGTCAGTCCTCACTTTCTTTAGTATGTTTTGATTATAGCCTAAATTGGTTTAAGCTACAAGTTAACTTTTTCTAAAGAAATTTATCAAAAATTTATATCCCACTATCAAAAAATGATACTATACTATGTCCCAATGCGCTAAAGAATCTCTTTATCCGATTATTACCTTTTAAGCTTCGATAAGTATATATTGTTATAATGGTTATCGACACTATCGCCGCCACTAAAATGATTTTATCTTCTAAGGGCATACCCTTCTCCCACCTTTCGCTAAGATTACTGTTCTTCAAGATCTGTTGGTCGAGCATCTAATACAACTGGTATCGTCTGCTCTGTATAGATTCCTGCTTCTACTCGCTCAATAACAACATTAATTGTCTCACCAGCTTCATAGTATCCCAATGAATCTACTAATTCATTGTATGTCTTAATAACAGTATCATCAAACTTAGTGATAATATCACCCTTTTGGATACCTGCTCTATCTGCCGCTGCTTCTGATGTTACTTCGGCAACGAATACACCAACGGGCATATCATACATCTCAGCTGACTCTGGGGTCACATTACGACAAGATATCCCTAGATAAGCCGCCTTTTCTACATCTACCTTAAATCTCGTTGTACGATTCATCAATTCTCCTAGAATCGGTTCAGCCGTACTAACAGGGATTGCATAACCCATGCCTTCTACACCATTAGCGGCGAATTTGACAGCATTAATCCCAATCAATTCACCTCGCATATTAAGCAATGCCCCACCGCTGTTGCCTGGGTTTATCGCGGTATCAGTCTGAATCAAGTTAGCTGTAACATCTTCAACCGTTACTTCTCTGTCAAGGGCACTAATTACGCCCGCAGTCACTGATTGACCATATCCTAACGCATTACCAATCGCTACTACCTGTTCACCGACAACAAGTTCTTCTGAATCACCAATAGTTGCCACCTTAATATCAGCTAAGGTTACCTCTTGAATATCGGATACTCTTACTGCCACTACTGCCAAGTCACTAGCTGGTTCTGTACCCTTAACTTGAGCTTCTACAGAACTATTATCAATAAATGTAACGGTAATGGTTGTCGCTCCAGCAATAACATGATTATTAGTAGCAATCAACAATTCTTCATCATTTTGCCCAACAATAATCCCCGAACCACTACTTTCACTTTCTAATTCACGCCGCCCCATGAAACTTTGTACTTCTTGAACGCTAATGTTACTTATCGCTACTACTGATGGCATAACATTATATGCTACTTCGGCAACACTACCACCACCAGTATTTTGGACTAATTGCTGTTGACTGTTATTACCACCAACTGCCGCATTGGGTAGCTCGGTCATCGGTAGCTCACTAACTGTCGTTTCTGTCGTTGTGGTGTAACGATAGATACTAAACGCCATTACGCCTTGAAAAACTGCCCCTGCAACTAAACCAAAGACCACTGCTAAGGCAATGCATATGGCAAACTTTCGACCTGTGCCGCCCTTTTTCTTAGGAGGCATTGGAGCCTTTTGTTCTGCCTTTGAGAATTTGTATGTCTCGTAAACCTTCTGTTGTGGTTGTCGATATGATTCTACTTTTGGCGCCGTCTCTACTGGCGGTACTACTGGCGGTACTACTGGCGTCACTACTGGCGTCACTTCTGGCGTCACCTTTGGTGTATCCCCTATATTTTCTTGATTCCAATTTTCATTCATAACAATCACCTCTTTCTTAGTAATTAATTTATGTTTATATTCTATCGATAAATTGTGTTTAATTTGTGATAAAATATTTAATAAACAGTGAAATCCTTCCAATATTCAGGATTCATTGTCAACTTCGCAATCCATTTTCGGGGTAATATTCGATAATGCTTTCCCAACCAATAACCTAAATATTTACAAGCACTGCTTACAAACAATACTCCTATCAGCCATGGTTTACGGATTTGCCATAGATATCTAGCGGTCTGCTTAACCAGCTTAATACCTTCCCCTTCTGACTTTATCCCGGCGAAAACTTCTGGATGTTCAACCTGTGAAACTGCCACATCAAAATTGCGCCTTAGTTGCTCAAGGTTACTATAATTATGTGAATGAATCACACATGCCTTAGCGGCGTAAGCAATGCGATATCCCGCATTAATTAGCTTGCCCGCATAAATCATATCTTCGTTAAAGATTGCCCGCTTGACAAAGCCCCCTAACTTTACATATGTATCACGGTCATATGCGGCACATACATTAGAACAAAAATAAGTCTTAATACCCAGCTTATCTAGATTACTTTTACTTTTAATTTGAGTCTTATCAGGATAATTAAAAGCTCTAGTATAACTTTCAATTGTTTTGCAGTCCTTTTGTGGCAGTTGCCTAGCATAAACTGCTTTCACCTTTGGGCGGTCAAAGAACTTTAACATTTCACTAAAAACATTTTCATCTTGTAGACAAGCATCTTGTGTTAGATAAATCATTATATCACTATCTACCATTTGAGCCGCTTCATCGCGAGTTCTGCCATGGTCAAAAGCCGCCTTTTTGATGTGGAGTACTTCCAGCTTATCAGTTATTTTTTCAAAAGCAGGATTCCAATATTGCTCTTCTGTATTCATAACTAATATTCGCTCAACATTATATGTCTGCTCTTTAATCTGTTTGATTAGACGCATCAACAATTGGTCGGGCTTATATGTCGGTATAATAACCGTAACTGTTCTACCACTCATAACTACCTCCTTCTCTTGGATAAGAAAAAAGAGTCTGCTTGCAGACTCGCCGCGCCGCGCGTTCTTCCAATTAAGCGAGTGCGCATCCCACCAAGTGTTTTGCTTTATAGGTGAACTTTCCTATAAAGTTAAAAACCGCCGCAAAATATTAGTTTGCGACGGTTCATCGTCATCTTAATCATCATTCTGCTGGTGGTGGTATTGCACCAGTTTCTGATTCACTCGGGATACTTTCCTCACCATAGCCACTTTTATTAATAATATAATTACTATATTCTTTCACTGTATCTGACGGTTCGTATGTCAACTCCGGATACAAAAACTCATGCAATTTTCTTACATTGGTCTCTAATGTTACTGGCAAGACAGCATCGATACCAATGGCATTTTCAATTCTTTGACCGTATAAGTGATCGAATGGGAAGCCCACTTGACCATCGTCCTTAATCTCATAGCTAAGCATTGATGTTCCCATCTTAAAGACTTCGGCTTGTGTCAAGCTACTAGATATCATCTCTGGCTGGAATACTTCATTTAATAGTCTATTAAGCTCACCAATACTTGCCTTTTTAGCTTTCTCGACCATCTTAGAAATAACTAAGCGTTGGCGTGCTGCTCTTCTAAAATCTTCACCGCCACCATAACGAATTCTGGCATATGCCACCGCTTGAACGCCATTCACATCATAATATCCATCTGCTTCTGGTAATTTATCATAACCCTCACCAGTTACCTTTGAGACTTCAACACAATAGTTATTGAGATGAACAATCTCACTTGCCGTTAGATATAGGTTCATGCCACCTAGAATATCAATTGCTGCAACCATCGATTGGAAATTAACTGTCACATAGTCCATGATATTCATATCCAAGTTCTTATTCAGCATCGTCAGAAATTGCTCTGCTCCACCCTTGGCATATGCCGCATTAGCTCTATCGTATTTGTCATTGCCAACATTTACATAGGTATCACGATATACCGAAACTAATTTCACTTCCTTGGTATCGTTATTAATACTAGCAATAATCATTGTATCACTATTCCTTAAGCCATCGCCTTCGGTTCTGGTATCAATCCCGACCAAAGCAATATTGGTATATCCTTTAATAATCTCATGGTCAATACCTTCGTTAGTTCCGACATTCTCTTCATTAATCTCATGACCAGTAATACGACCAATTGCCCCATTAAGCTTAGCATAAACAAATAGCACTACAATTAATATTAGTAAGACGATAACCTCAAAGATAAATAAACCCCTTCTTCTACGTCTTCTTTTAACTTCCTTCGTTGCTCTCCCCATTTTATTCTCCTTTTATACTTCCCTAGTACGCATTCTTGTTAACAAACCCCTTAAACACTGTTAATATCAAAATTTTGACATCTAATCCCAATGTCCAATTCTCAATATAGTAGAGATCACATTCGATTCTCTTTTTAATAGATGTATCCCCACGATATCCTTTTATCTGTGCCCAACCAGTCAGTCCTGGTCGCACCTGATGCTTTATCATGTAACGCGGTATCTCTTCACGAAATTTCTCGACAAAAAACGGTCGCTCTGGTCTTGGACCAACTAAACTCATATCACCTTTTAAAACATTTATGAGCTGTGGCAATTCATCAATACTTGTCCTTCGCATAAATTTACCAACTTTGGTAACTCTGCTATCACCTTTAACCGTCCACTCTTTCTTTTCTTGCTCTGTCTCTTGAACTTCCATCGAGCGGAATTTGTACATCTCAAAAGTTTGGTTCTGCTGACCCACTCGTACCTGCTTATAAATGAGTGGTCCCTTTGATGTCGCTTTAACTAAAGCTGTCGCTAGCAACATAACTGGCGAAAACAAAATCAGCAGTCCAATCGCACCAACGATGTCTACGACTCGTTTAACCGTTGCATTAAACATATTACTAAGTGGTACATAGCGAATATTAATTACTGGTAACCCTAGGATGTCTTCTGTATATGGCTTAGTTGGAATAATATTATTATAGTCGGGAATGAACTTTGTGTGTACCCCTGACTTCTCACATAATGAAACAATACTTTCCAGGCGATAATATTCATCTAGGCCTAACGTAATTGCAATCTCGTCCAAACGATTCTGTGGCAAAATCACCATCAGGTTAGCAATCGTCCCAATCACTTTAATACCCTTATAAATCCGCCCCGCCTCAACATTATCATCCAAAATCCCACGAATACTATAACCCCACTGTGGATTTAGCAAAATACGATCTATATATTCCTCAGCCGCTCTACTATAACCCACTAGCAAAATATGCTTCTGGTTAAGTCCTCTTCTTCGAATATCCCGTAGCACCGAACGAATAGTGATTCTCATTATCTCTTCTAAAACAATATTCGTAACAAAGAAAATGATAATCATTTCACGGGAAAAATACGGTTTATCAACAACGAACAAGCTACTTAAGAAAACTAGTAATCCGATAACATTCGCTTTGATGATATTAGCAAATTCAAGCCTGCGACCTTGAACCCGCTTAGCTGTATATAGGCTAAATGCTGAGTACAGTATTAAATATCCCGGTATAATAAATACCAACGGAAGCATATACTCGCCAAATCTTAGAGCCTTAATTCCTCGGGTGAAAATATCCGTCTCAAATTTCAAAAACCATGCCAGCCAATATGATAATGCTATTACTATTGCATCTATCACTACGTGCAAACGGTTAAAATATTTCTGGTTATCTTTAATCACTTGTGATCACCTTTCACACCCTTCCACGATATTACTATACAATATTGTTCTTAATTAGGCAAGCATCTTATCATAAGTAAAACGACTACCAAATCATCCACCAAAGCGTCGTCCTATGTTAACCCAGAGCTGAATCTGAATATTTACATAATTTTTGAGATTTCGGATTCGAAAAGGAACTTTCAACCCCCGCTTTTGCGCCTTTCGTGCAAGGGCAAAACCGTTCTTAATCCCAGCGATATATTCTCTCCCAAAGCCTTTAAGAATAAAAAATAATATTTTGATACCAAAGCCAATGATTAGAAGTGGTAGATTTAAAATCATTTGTCCAAGTGGCATATTCTTAAAGAGCATGTAAATATTATTGCGCGATGAATGGCGAATCTTAAATTGATTATACTGCGAACCACTAGTCGCACTACCAATATGATACACCCGCGCTGTTGGTATGAACCAATTCTCATAGCCGCTAATCTGTGCTCGATAACCAATATCGGTATCTTCCAAGTAAGCAAAATGTGCTTCATCAAAAAGACCTATTTCAGCCAACACTTTGCGCCGATAAATGGCAGCTCCAGCACATGAGGAGAAGACTTTACATTCTTTATTGTAGCTACTTTCCTCTCGTCCCTTCCCGCGAGCATATGCCCAACCAAAAGCATTATAGAAATCACCAGCATCATCGATTAGATTGCGATTATGGTACTGTATTAACTTAGCGGCACAGGAAAAAGCCTGCGGACGGCTAGTAATTGCTTTTACTAGTTCACTGACAAAATCCGGCTCTACTTCGGTATCGTTATTTAGCAAAATTATATATTCGGTTTGGCTAGTCTTAATCCCTGCATTAACCGCTCCACAAAAACCAGTATTATTAGACAAACTAAGCAACTCAACTTCTGGATAATTCGCTTTGACTATTTCAACACTTTTATCTGTCGAGCCATTATCAACAACCATAGTCGTGAACCTCGTTGCTTTTTGTTTTCGTAAACTTTCAAGACAGCCCCCAATAAATTCTTGCCCATTATAATTGGGAACTATCACTGTTACTTCCTGCATACTATCTCCTTGATTGTATCTTCATTATTGCACTCGCAATGAATAGTTCCACTTGCTAAGAGTTAAGTTCTTATTGTAATAGGGGTCACCTTCTTTAAGTAGGTCAATCCATCTCGTTCGCATAAACTCGATTTCAGCTTGAAATCGACGTATCTTCATCTCACTATCCTCACTACCGCGTGATTTTGATTCATAGTGATACATCTCTACCACAGGGTCATAGACCACTAGATAACCAGCTTTAACTGCCCGTAAGCACAGGTCAACATCATTAAAAGCCACTGCTAAGCGCTCTTCAAAACCATCAATCTCAACAAAGACACTTCGCTTCATCATCATACAAGCCGCTGTTACCGCACTATAATTAAGTTGAATCGCTGCCTTATGCAGATATCCGGTTCGTGACCGTGGCATATTTAAAAAGGCATGACCGGCGATACCACCGATACCGATAATAATTCCTGCGTGTTGAATCGTATCATCAGGAAAATATAAGCGTGCACCAACAATCCCCACATCGCTTCGTTGACAGTTACCTAGCATCTCTTCAATCCAATTAGCACTGATAACCTTAACATCATTATTTAAAAAGATTAGATATTCACCTTTTGCCTTTTGTACGGCATAGTTGTTGATTGCCGAATAATTAAATTCGCCACGCCAAGTCAAGATTGAAAGATTCTCACGATTCTTTAGTTCTTCATAGTATTCAAAGGTCGCTGCTTCAGTACTATTATTTTCGATGACGATGATTTCAAAGTTCTGATATGTCGAAGTCTCATAAACCGATTCGATGCATTGCTGTAGAATCTCCTTTTGGTCCTTATTCGGAATAATAATCGAAACTAGTGGATTATTCGCCACCTCATAAGTCACCTTATAAAAACCCAAATCCTTCGTATGGTTAACTTCGCCGCGTTCACCTTGGCGCTTTAAATGGGCTTCAATGGCCCTCTTGCCCGCATCAAAAGCATACATCTTACTAGCTGGATTATCTGCTGTCGACGCCTTATGGGTTCGCCAATGATATAATATTTGTGGAATATGAGCCACTGCTCTGGCACCTTCAACACAGCGAAAAATAAAGTCATAATCTTGGGCGCCATCAAATTCTTTTCTAAAGCCACCAACTTGCTTGGCAAGTATGCTTCGCACTACTAAAAAGTGGCAAATGTAATTATTAGAACGCAACAAATCAATGCTCAAATCTGGCTTGAAATGAGGTTGAAAATGTTCCTTTAAATCCGTTGTCACCTTATCTTCATCAGTATAAATCATATCGATATTATCATCAGCAGCGATTACTTTGGCTACTTCAAACAATGCATTTGGCGCTAAGATATCATCATGGTCTAATAATCCAATAAAATCACCTTGTGCCATTTGTAAAGCTGCATTAGTATTAGCTGCGATGCCTTGTTCACCGCTAACATTTTGATAACGAATACGCTTATCTGCTTTGGTGTACTTCGCGAGAATCGCCTGCATATCTTGATTATTCGGGCTACCATTAGCAATACAAAGCTCCCAATTCGAATACGACTGTGCTTGTAGTGATAGTATCATCTCCTCAAAGAAAACTTTTGAAGTCTGATATGCTGGTACTGCCACACTAATCAACGGTCGCTTAGCTAGCTTTGTTTGACTTTGGATTACTAATTCCTTTTCGCTAATACAATGCTTTTCAAACCACGGCTCATAAGGTACTTCTTCTGGTTCCATTCGTTCCAAAAGACGTACCCAGAATTCACGTACTCCATAGTGTTTAAGATATCGCAGCCCTTTTTGAATATTATAAGGTCTAATCTTCTTAATATATCGTAGCCATTTACTCATAATTTTGTTGCTCCCTTAAGGCTTTCAAGTCTCTAAATATGCTAATTACTAGGATAACTTTATCATGTAGCCCATTTAGCCTTTTAATTAAAGGCACCTGGTAGATACCGGCGCCTAGAATCAGTATTTCCTTTAGACCTTACTTATTAATAACTTCTAAATATCGTGATAACGCATCCTGCCAAGTTGGTAGACGGTTAAAACCAGCTTCATCTAGCTTGTCTTTACTCATCCGACTATTACTTGGACGCTTAGCTTTCGCCTTAAATTGCGCGCTACTAACTGGTGCAACTGCTATCTCTACTCCTGCTTGTTTGAAAATCTCTAATGCAAATTCATACCATGAACATAGACCTTCATTAGTCGCATGATAGATACCATACTTATCACTCTCAACCATATCAACTAATAACACCGCCAAGTCAAAGGTGTAAGTTGGTGAACCAATCTGGTCATCAACTACCGTCAAGCTGTCTCTCGTCTCGGCAAGGCTTAACATTGTTTTGATGAAATTTTGACCATTAATACCAAACACCCAAGCAATCCGCACAATAAAATACTTGTCGAGATTATTCATTACGGCTAACTCGCCTTCGTATTTGGTCTGACCATAGACGCATTGTGGATTCTGCTTATCAGCTGGTTCCCAAGGTCGCTCACCTTCACCATCGAAAACATAATCTGTACTAATATAAATCATCTTGATATCTAAATCTTTACAAACTTTAGCGATATTCTCAGTTCCTGTTGCATTTACTTTATGACAAATTGCTTCGTTATCCTCCGCCGCATCAACCGCTGTGTATGCTGCACAATGTATTACTGCATCAACTGTTGCTGCGGTAATATATTCAGCCACAGCCCTTTCATCAGTAATATCCATTTCTTCAATATCAACACCAACTGCCTCGTGTCCGCGCTTTTCAAGCTCCTTAACAACATCATATCCTAATTGTCCTTTAACTCCTGTAACTAGTACTTTCATAATACATCTCCTTTTCATAAAAACCCAGAAAACTATCAAGCCACGATGAACAACCTCTATACCTTTTATCTACACAACTTCAAAAACCATTAAATTGTCATTATACCTTCTTTAATGAGAAGTCTTGACTATCAAGGGTCAAGTTCGGATTGTAGAAAGGGTCGCCGTTTCTTAGAATCTCTGGCCAACGCTTCCTGAAAATCATAATCTCACGATTAAAGCGCTCTCGCTTTTCTGGTGTATCTTCAAGTCCTCTAGACTTAGATTCATAGTGGTATAGTTCCGCATATGGATTATAAACTACTAACTTACCATATTCTCTAACCTTTAAGCAAAAATCAATATCATTAAAAGCTACCGCTAATTCTTCAGTCAACCCATCTACGGCATCAAAGACTGACTTCTTAACCATCAAGCAGGCGGCAGTCACAGCACTATAGTCTTGAGCGCAGATAATACGGTGGCAATACCCAGTATAGCTTCTTGGCTGCATCACAAAACAATGTCCTGCAATACCACCAAAACCAATTACCACACCAGCATGTTGAATAGTATCATCCTCATAATAAAGACGAGCCCCAACGATGCCGACATCATCACGCATACAATAACCTAGCATTTCTTCTAAGCAATCATCATTAACTATCTCTGTATCATTGTTAAGCAACAACAGGTATTCACCATTTGCATATTTCACACCGAAGTTATTAATCGCCGCATAGTTGAAGACTCCGTCCCAATATAATACTTTAACTTTGCCATTCTTCGCCTCTAACTCCTTGTAATAAGCAAAGGTCTCAGGCTCGGTACTATTATTCTCAATAATGATAAATTCATAATTATGATAAGTTGAATGACTCTCAATTGAATCCATACAACGTTGCAAGTCATCAATATGGTCTTTGTTAGGAATGACAATTGATATTAGTGGGTCGTAATCGCGAATAAATCGCGTTCGATTAAGACCAAAGAATTCACCTTGAACCACTTCTGCCTTAACACCAATGCGGTCATAATGCGCTTGCACTGCTCGTTGACCAGCGGTAAAAGCATAAAGCTTACTTTCGGGATTCTCGGCTGTTGATTCTTCATGGCTTCGCCAATGATATAGTATCTTGGGAATATGATGAATATTAGCCGTCGCTTCAACACATCGCAGAATAAAATCATAGTCCTGTGCACCATCAAATTCACCTCGCAATACCCCCACTTCTTCTAGAATATCACGCTTTACTACAAACAAATGGCAAATATAATTCACCGTACATAACAAGTCAATATTAAAGTCTGGCTTAAAATGGGGTTGGAAGAATTGGTTGCCATCACCTGACATCTTATCTTCATCAGAATATAGAACTTGTGTTGCTGGCTTATCATTAATTGCTTGAACACATTCATATAAAGCATTCTTCGTCAACTCATCATCATGGTCAGCAAAAGCAATGTAATCACCCGTCGCAATCGCAATTGCCTGATTAGTATTATCAGCTATCTTAAGTGATTCTTCATTCGCCACAATCCGAATTCTGCTATCTTCCTTGGCATAGGTGGTTAGAATATCTTTAAGCGGTGAATCCTTACCACTACCATCAGATAGGCATAATTCCCAATTAGTATAAGTCTGTTCCTTAATCGAATTAATTAATGCCTGTAAATACTTTTGAGGTGTCTTATAAAGTGGCACCACAATACTAATCTTCGGCGAAATAGCAAATGCTTCTTTTCTTTGCCACGCCAATTCCTCTTTATCTGGCAAATGCTTCTCAATCCATTTTGAATAAGGGATATTTTGCTCTTTTCGGTCAACTACCTTTTTGAAGACCTTAGCAACTAATGCTTTAACGCCGTGAGTCCGTAGATAACGTTGTCCCTTTTCATGGTACTTAGCAATCCGTGCCTTAGCAATATCCACTCCATTCATCGGAATCACTTTACTCGTCTTAGCTTCCTTAGCCGTAAAGATAATGTTGATATTATTAGTCTTGACATTTGCCACTTCAATATAGAATCCACACTTAACGTCAATATCACATTCGCTGTATATCTCTGCCACATCGGGACGGTTATTCATCTGAATATCACTGCGAATTTCTTTACCCTTTTCATCCGTAATTGTGATTGTCACTGGCGACTTAAAGGTCACCCAGCCTCTGATAGTACAACTGTGATTCTTAGCCTCTTGCTGTACCTCTTCTAAATAATAATATGGCTTTCCTTTGATTTCGTTAATCTTCTTCACTGATTGTGAAAACCATAATTTGCGTTTACCTCTTTGAACAGCATATACCTTAAGCATCCGATATTTTACTAGATTCTCTGGCAATGGCACCACCATGGTAATCTTCTCACCTTTGGCTAAATCCAAGCTATCAAAACGTTCCATCGAATTTATCAAATTCCATGGTTCGATTAGAACACTAATTGGCTCATTGTCTAAAAAAGCCTCCACCTGGTGCTCTTTCGGCCAATTTCCCTGTAAAATATATTTCTGCTCATCTAATAAATCAAATCGGTCTCTTCTAACTTCAAATACATCTTGTTGCATACTATCCTCCCCGAATTCATTCACCTATAATTGATTAGGGTGTCAAACGGTCTTTCGACACTGGTATCCTATAGCTGTAATGTCGCTCGCTGGTCAATTTTAGATAAATTCTTATTATAATACGGATCTCCGTCTCGTAAAATTGTTTTCCATTTCTTAGCAAATGCTTTACACTCGGTCTTGGAAGCCACTTCACTAATGTCTTTTTTATTGACATCTTGATAAGCGGTCGCACAAGGTGTGAAAATCACTTTATATCCCGCTGCCCTTACTCGTAAGCACAAATCGGCATCCCCAATAATCCCACTAAATTGCTTGTCAAAACCTTTTATCTGCCTAAAGACATCTTTCTTAATCAACATACATTCTGATGAAACAGCACTTAACTCTTGAACCGAGACTGCCCGCATATAATAACCGCCATGACTTCGCTTAGTACCCTCGAACAAACGTCCAACAACACCTTTTAGACCAACAATCAAGCCCGCATGTCTAATCGTCTCATCCAGATAATAGCTCTTGCCGCCGACAATCGCAACCTCCTTTGGCATACTTTCTAAGAGTAACTCCAGTAACCAGTCTTCATCAATAATCCGCATTGTACTATCAAGAAATAATAGATATTCACCCGTTGCTTCCTCGGTTGCCTTATTCTTGTCGATGCTTTTAATGATTTCGTAATTCTGGTATTTAGTCTTAGCAACAAGGTTATCAATACATGCTTGAACATCTACATTATCATCCTTTTGTACGATAATAATACTAACCTTAGGATTCCCGATAAGCTCAAACTTAGTTTGGTAACGACCATAATTATCAGTATGTCCTACCGTTGCTGGTATCGCCAATCGATTATACTGTTCTGCTACCGCCTTACGACCAGCTTCATAAGCATACTTCTTGCTTTCAGGATCGCCCGCCGTTGATTGCGGATGGGCGCGCCAATGATAGAGAACCTTAGCTATATGGCGAACTTCTCTGGCCTTTTCGCAACAACGCAATACCATATCAAAGTCTTGAGCCCCATCGTACTCACTACGCAATAAGCCGACTTCATCAACAATGGTTTTGCGCACTACAAAAATATGACAAATATAATTAACAGTTCGCAACATCCGCAGATTAAAGTCTGGCTTAAAATGAGGGTCATAGTATTCAATCCCATTCATGCTAATCTTATCTTCATCAGTATATACCGCATCGACTTGTGGTGATTCATTTAGTTCTTGTACAATCAAGAACAAGGCTTCTAGCTCCAAGGTATCATCATGGTCGGAGAACATGATAAAATCACCGGTTGCTAGTTCAATCGCCTGGTTGGTATTCTCCGAAATACCACCATTGTTAACAAGGCGGTGATAAATAATCCGTGACTCATCGCCGTAATTGTCGTGAATATAGTTGGCTACTTCTTCATTAGTACTACCATCAGCTAAGCAAAGCTGCCAATGTGGGTATGTCTGTTGACAGACCGAATCAAGAATATCCGCTAAAAAATCGAGCGGAGTATTATATAAGGGAATTACGATACTAATAGTTGGTTGATAAGCAAATAGATGCCTTCTCTGGCGTACTAATTCCTTCTCACTCACTCGGTGAAAACGAAACCATTCATCATAATCGGCGCCTTTAGAATAGTACAATTCACCGCGAATGCTCTGGCCAAAAGCTTCTTTGCCATTCTTCTTGATATTCTCAAGGTGTTCACCCCAACGTGATGGTCGTGCTACTTCCCATAAACGTTGGCGTAGCGATTCGGCCTTAGGAAAATCACTTCTACTAAACTTTAGCTCACGTACAACTAAGTCTGTTGAAAAGTTCATGATGATTTTGCCTTTTGCTAATATCGCTTCTGGAACTCGCAATATAAACCCGATTTCGTCTGCTTCATTGACATGATTAGGAAAGATGGCACATACATCTGGTCGTACTCTTCTTTCGAGGTATTTCCCCAAATCATCACCAGCTTCGTTAGTAACTCTCAGTTCAAAATCCGCTCCTGATGTCATAACCCAACCTAGTATGACAGCATTATTACCGACAATCTTTTTCTCATCGACTTCCACCCGAAGAACATAATCAAGCATTTCCGCGTGTATCTCATCCTTTTGATATGATGATAATGTTGTTACCTTAGTACCTGTCTTGGTAACTATCTTTAAGCTATTAGCTTGCAATAATTCCGTCAAAGTAAGCTTTACACTATAAGAAAAGCCAGGCTCATCTACAGCTATGGCACTTCCATAAGCCGCCTTCACATCATCGCGTAGATGACGCCTATAATCTGTCGCCCAGTAAGTTGCCTGGTCCAAAACAAGCCCTATCTGGGACTCGCTATCTTCTGCCATTATCGTCCAACCACTTACTACCACCGCCGATACTAATGGGTCATATTGGATACTATCTATTGTAATTTTGTTGATTTCCATGGTTATTTCCCCGTCAAATTCTTGAACCTTCTATAAGTCTTCCAGACTTTGGTGTTCTCCATCGTTGCAATCGCCGCCTTATATTCATCAATTTCTTTGATTAGCTTTTCTTTTTCATTATTGAGCTCTTTATTTTGATTATCTAATACTTGATTTTCATGCTCCTTGGCCTCTAATGCCTCTTGTATCTCGGTATTCTTACCCCTTAAGTGATCAATCAAATCTTGTCTATTTTGAATCAAGAGACTAGGGTTATTTCGTTCATCTTCCTGTGTCGTTATTGATGCCAGATGGTGTTGTAAGCCACGAATATCTATCTCCCCTGCGGAGATATCAGCATACATATCACGAAGTGGGGTATGGTGTTCACCGCTTTGTTCTGTTAACACATAGATGTCCTGGAAATGACGTTCCATCTGCATAAATTGCTGTGCTTCTTCTTCACTAACGCCAATCTTCCCCATAATATCTCGCTCACGCAAGATACTTTGCGTCGGATTAATATATACATAGTAAAAGACTAAGCGATAGGCGATATATTTCATCGGAATCGGGAAAGCGAAGCTCCATTCATAATCAATCACTTCCCACGTCTGACCTTGCATAATATTACCAAGAATCATATCAATATCACTAATTGGTGCACACAATAATTCTTCTGATAATTCAACACTACCAAAAGTCTTAACAAATTCATCTGTCAAATGAAATGGTTGCAGCTTAGTTGTCTTATAAAGTTCTTCGACAATCTCTAGAATCAAGCTTTCTGCTTCATCAACTTGACCTTTATATAAAAGGGTATCAATTGCTTCTTCCATTGTCTTACTATCCAAGAATTCTAATTCAAGCCCATCTTCTCTTGTCTCGCACTTATTGAAACGAAACCGCGAACCTTGATATTGTTCTTGTAGCTTCACTTGCTTGGCGCTAATATCTTGAACATGCGCTTTAGCCGCCGCATTAAAGGGCACCTTTTTGACATATAATGTCTCATCAGCTCGCTTAATAATATCTGTTCGCACAGCAAATTGACTAGCACGCTCATTTGAATATTTTGTAAAAATGATTCTTTCCATTGTCACACCTGTTCCTTTAAACCAAAATTAGAAATGAGTTGGCCAATTCGCCAAATAGCCCCGCTCCAATTACACTATCAAATACTTTCTCTTCTTCAAATACCTTCAATCGTAAATGGTCAAAATTATTACGATTATTTCTAAGTTCACCAATCTTTGGTAAATAATCATCAGAATAAATTGAAAGTGGCAATTTGTAATCGGGATAGGGATAGAAAAAGCGTTCATTAACAAAACCGCTCTCGTGCAACATCTCTTTTAATTCCTTTTTTGAAAATGTCTCTGCTGGTCCACCATTACGATATCCTTCTAGGCCATCAAAAGCTCGCCCCGAATGGTCTTCCATACAACCAGCGAAATATTTAAGACCCAAGCGGTTCTCAATAGCAAGCACCAAATGACCATTTTCTGTCAACATCCCCTTGATAATTTTCAGGAAATCGACATAAGGATTCTCCGATTCAATATATAAGCGACCATATTCAAAGACACCAATTAAGGTTATCCAGTCATATTTTTTATTGATGTTTTTGGCTACTTCTTGAAAGTTACCTAAGTGAATAGTCAAATTATCAGCATTCGCATTGCGTGTTGCATTAATCGTACTACGCTTCTTAGAAAGCTCAATACAATCAACTGATTTGGCCTTTTCACATAATACATTCGTTACACCACCACAACCAGAACCAATCTCTAGAACACTTTGCTCCTTCGTAATTGGTAGCCACTCAACGATATTACCACGGATATGTGATAGATGATAAAGTACCGCCCAATTCTGCTCTGTTGTTATTACGCGATTATACTCTGCGACTTGATGTGCCTGCACTAGTTGTAAAATTCTGTCTTCAATATCACCATCGCAGTATAAATCTTCACCTGGGTAACAGGTGGTATCAATCCGTACCTTTCCGATTGTTTCCATTTGTGTCACCTTCCTACCACTACTGGCAGTCCTCTATTTCAATCTTTGATTCCATATCAAAATAACCGACGGTATTTTGCATTGATACCACCGTAATACCACAAATATCATAAAGACGATGATATACTTCAAATTCACCATTACGATAACCTGTGCAACCAAGTGAAAGTAAATATTCGCCACCTTGTAAAGTCATTCTTTGGGTAAAGACAACTTCTTGAACCCCGCCTGGTGCTTTCGGAATCACATCGACCTTTTCGTACATCGTATTCGTTCCAGTCAGGTCAGTTCCCTTCAAATCCTTAATGGTATAGGCATAGATAGCTTCTTCAACCTCTTCATTGAACTGAATACGCATCTTGAGAGTGAATTCTGTTAACTTACCAATGGCATTAGTCGCTGTTCCTTGGTCATCTAGCAAAGTGAAATCCTTTATCTCCACCGCTTTAGTTCCATATTCCGAAACAGTTGGATTCAAGGCAAAAGGCTTCTTAATCCGTTCTAAGCCATCCTTATCAATAGACTTCGACTCTCGACTAGCTGTTTCTTCTTCTTGATTAACTAGGACCTTCTTATAAAGGTCAATCATCTCTTTTGCTTCGCCCTCTGCTAACTTCTTGCCTTTATTGAGCAATACGACACGGTCACAATATTTGTTAACACTACCTAAGTCATGACTAACAAATAATAGGGTTCTACCCATCTTCTTAAATTCTTCAAACTTACGATAACACTTTGCTTGAAAAAATACGTCACCTACTGACAATGCTTCATCAACAATCAAAATATCTGGCTCAATATTAATCGCTACGGCAAATGCCAATCTAACAAACATCCCACTTGAGTATGTCTTAACTGGTTGGTTGATAAAATCGCCGATATCGGCGAACTTTAAGATAGCATCTAACTTCTCTTCTATCTCTTCATGCGAAAACCCAAGCATCGTTCCATTTAGGTAAACATTCTCAAGTCCTGAATATTCACCATTAAAACCAGCTCCTAATTCAAGTAATGCGGATATTCGTCCATCAACTATAATTTCACCTTGACTCGGGCTTAAAACGCCAGTGATAATCTTTAAAATCGTTGATTTACCTGCACCATTAGTCCCAATAATACCCAAGGTCTCACCTTTTCTAATATTAAATGAGACATCATTAAGCGCATAATGCTCACGATATTTCTGTGTCTTTGAAAAACCTAGAGACTCCTTTAAACGGTCCATTGGCTTATCATATAGCTTATATACTTTACTAACATTATTTACCGAAATTGCAAACTCTGACATATCATAACCTTTCTATAAAACATCGGCAAAATGCACTTTAAGACGTTTGAAAATAAACGTACCTAACGCAAACAAAATAGCCGTTGCTACCCAAAAATAAAGTCCCCATTTATAGTGATGCCAAAATCCAACTTGTCTAATAATTGAATCACGGTAACCACTGACAATATAATACATCGGATTTAATCGCAAAAGATTCAAGACAAATTGATTAGTAATCAGCTTGTCTGGTTCCCACATAATTGGTGTCATCCAAATCAAAATCTGCAAAACGATATTGATAATCTGGGTTAAATCACGGAAAAACACTACTATTGCACTAGTTGCATAAACAAGACCTAAGACAAAAACAAAGGTACAGATTGCATAATAGAGAATCTGGAAGGTATATAGGCTTGGCCAATAACCATAGCAAGCCCCTAAGAAAATCGCAAATCCTGTAAAAAATATGTGAACAAAAAATGCTGAAATAATCTTAACAATCGGTAAGACACTAATCTTAAAGACAACCTTCTTAACCAGATAGCTATACTCAAGCAAGGCATTGGTTCCACCTAATAAGGCCTCCGAAAAGAAGAACCACGGAACAATACCACTAACCAAATAAAGCACGAACGGCATCTCACCTGTTTCGCCACTTTTAAAAACCAAATCAAAAATAATCCAATATACTAAAACCGTAATAACTGGCTGTACAAATGCCCATGTGATACCTAAGTATGAACCCGCATATTTGGTCTTAAAATCATTCTTAGCTAATGAGTAGATTAAACGTCGATTAGCAAGTAACTCTCTGGGTAACCCCAATAACTTCTCTTTCATATCTAAACTCCAGTACTATATTTATTTCAAGTCTTTGATGCTGCCCCATTGCTGGTCTTTGTCGGAAATAGTTAATTCCATATTGGCTGGAATCGGCCAGTTAATGCCAATCTCAGCATCATCCCAAGCCAAGCCACCTTCATCATTAGCATGGTAGAAGTCAGTACATTTGTAAGCGAACTCAGCGCTTTCTGATAATACTACAAAACCATGTGCAAAGTCTTTTGGAATGAAGAATTGCTTCTTATTCTCGGCTGATAATACCACCCCATACCATTGTCCGTATGTCTTCGAGCCTTTTCTAAGGTCAACAGCGACATCAAAAACTTCACCGCTTATCACCCGTACTAATTTGTCTTGGGGATGGTTAATTTGAAAATGCAACCCCCGCAAAACACCTTTAGTCGAGCTTGATTGATTATCTTGAACAAATTTCATATCAAGTCCGGCGGCTGCGTAGTCATTATAATTGTATGTCTCCATGAAGTAACCGCGTTCGTCGCCAAAGACTGTTGGTGTGATTACTTTTAAGCCTTCTATTTCGCATGTTTCTACTGTTATCTTACCCATGTGGTATGTTCCTTTCATGTTCGCATTGGTGCAAAAGTTTGTGTCGATTGCTTGGCTCTAGTTATTAAGCTACTCCTTCATAAGGAAGTTCGATTCACTAGATTCAACCAGCGTCTTCGACTTGGTTTGATCAAGTTCCTTCGAACAATCTTCGCACTAAACTCATTCTACGGCTTCGCCTTGAATTCACTAAGTGCTCTAGATTTACAGCCCATTAGCAACATCAACTAAGTATTGACCATACTCTGTTTTGATTAATGGCTCTGATAATTTTAGTAATTGTTCTTTGTCAATAAAACCGCGTTTGTAGGCAATCTCTTCGATACACGAAACATATAAGCCTTGACGATTCTGAAATGCCGCAACGAAGTTAGCCGCTTCTAAAAGCATATCTTGATTCCCCGTATCAAGCCAAGCAAAGCCACGTCCTAGAGTCTCAACCATTAGCGTTCCGCGTCTTAGATATTCGTTATTTACCGATGTAATCTCAATCTCACCTCGCGCAGAAGGCTTAATGTTCTTAGCAATCTCAACCACATCATTATCATAAAAGTATAACCCTGGCACAGCATAATTAGACTTCGGATTAGCTGGCTTCTCTTCGATTGAAAGAGCTTTGCCACTTTCATCAAATTCTACTACCCCGTACTCTCTTGGGTCCTTAACATAGTAACCAAAGATGGTTGCACCCTTTTCACGTTCAGCGGCTTGCTTAAGCACCTTTGAAAAGCTTTGTCCGTAAAAAATATTATCACCTAATACTAAGGCTACACTATCTTGACCAATGAAATCAGCGCCCACTATAAATGCATCTGCAAGACCTCTTGGTTCCGTTTGAACTTTATATTCAAATCTCATCCCTAGCTGTTCGCCACTTCCAAGCAAACTTTCGAATACTGGCAAATCACGTGGTGTTGAGATAATCAACACCTCTCTAATGCCCGCCAACATCAAAGTTGACAATGGATAATATATCATTGGCTTATCATAAACTGGTATGATTTGCTTAGATATTGCTTTCGTTAGGGGATAAAGTCTCGTACCTGCTCCACCTGCTAGAATAATACCTTTCATATCTATGTACCTCACTTAATTTTATCTTGTAATTAATATCTACATACGCTAAAACCAGCAGTACCCGTTAGATACTGCTGTTTTGTCTATTTATACATATCGCTATAATATTGCTGATAATCACCACTAGTAATATGCTTCATCCAGTCTTCATTTTCAAAGTACCATTGAATGGTCAAACGAATCCCCTCTTCGAACATCGTCTCTGGGTACCAGCCAATCTCGTCTTTAATCTTGTCTGGCGCAATCGCGTATCTACGGTCATGCCCTTTACGATCTTCAACATAAGTGATTAGCTTCTCACTAACTAATGCTTTGCGTGGGTCACCTTCTGGTAACATCTCTTGCAAGGTGTCTAAGATAATGTGAATAATCTGAATGTTCTGCTTCTCATTATGTCCCCCAATATTGTATGTCTCAAACAAACGCCCCTGTTCTTGAACCATATCAATACCTTTGGCATGGTCTGCAACATACAACCAGTCACGGACATTCTTACCATCACCATACACTGGTAAATCCTTACCTTGTAGGGCATTGTTGATAATCAATGGAATCAACTTCTCTGGGAATTGGTATGGTCCGTAGTTATTGCTACAGTTAGTAATGTTCGCTGGAAACTTATATGTATCCATATAAGATCTAACTAACATATCTGATGACGCCTTACTAGCTGAATATGGACTATGTGGATCATAAGGTGTTGTCTCGTAGAAGTATTCGCCTTCTTCTTCTAACGAACCATAGACCTCATCTGTTGAGACATGCAAGAAACGCTTGTCTGCCTTAAAGCTACCATCTGCTTGCTCCCAGGCTGCTTTGGCAGCGTTTAGCATTACTAATGTTCCTAAGACATTTGTCTTCACAAAAACCTCGGGATTCTTAATACTTCTATCGACATGACTTTCTGCTGCAAAATGAACCACTCGGTCAATATCATGCTCAGCAAAAACCTTCTCTATTGCTTCCGAATCACAGATATCCGCCTTCACAAAAGTATAATTATCAAAGTCTTCTACTGCTTTTAAATTCTCTAAATTACCTGCATATGTTAGCTTATCAACGTTAATAATGTTAATCTCTTTGCCATACTTCTCAAACATGTAATGAATATAATTAGAGCCAATAAAACCCGCCCCGCCTGTTACTAGATATGTTCTCAATTCTTTATCCTCCATATTACCTTTTTCTTTAAAGTAGTATATCACTATATCCTTTAATTTTCAAGCATTACCGCCCTTTGCCATAACGCTAACTGAACAAAAATATATCTTAAGTAAAATCATTTCGCGATGTTCCGATATTAGCGAGGATAGACCATTCTATTTCCCGACAGAACCATCTTTTTTCCCTTCTAGTTTCAGATAAAGCCTAATCTAACTAAATAGTCCCTGCTATTTTCAATACTAAGCTTCATAATACATAAAATTACCATTGTACTTAAATCCGTGGTCTGAATACAGCTTTATATATTGCTAAAAGGTTATACTGCTTCATGCGTACACGAAACAACATAACCTTTTAACTTAAGTATCTTACTTTAAATCCACGGCGCGAAAACGCGCGCAAAAATATTAATAATCGTTAAAATATGGAACCAACCAAGCGCAAAGATAAGCTTATCATCTAGGGACCTTTGCAAGGTTAAGGTCTCATTCTTTAAACAAAAGACCAGTGGTAATAGTATCGGGATAAGGTATCGACCTTGAATTCCCGTTATCACTGGACTATCAATCGGTGTCCAAGAGAACATCATCGCTGCTACTACCATGGCCACAACTAAGATAACCACAGCAAAGATAGCCCGCTTTTGTTTGACTTTAACTGGCGGCGTCTTGCTGGTATCGGTAACATAGATACATGATAACAAGAAGATACCAATGAATCCCCATATCATCAACCATTGTAAAGGCACATTAAACCAACCGAGTTCTTTACCAAATATCGACCCGATAATACCATCACTATTTTCAAAGATGGTATTCATAATTAACTGCATGAATTCTAAAGGATTCTGAATTATCCAGCTAATCGTATATGGTGGCTTATCCGCCCAGCCGACAACGGTATCACCAATTGAAGAACTAACTGTTGTCGCTGCTGTTACTAGGAACATCAAAATAGTCCCAAGACTTACTCCCGTAATAAAGCCAACCTTATGTCGCTTGCTTTTGAAGTAACTTACCGGAATCAAAGCTAGTAAGATTAATAGTGGCACATAAGCCCCACCCTTACAGCCTCCTAACAAGATACTAGCAAAAGCTAAGACAAACAAATCCTTCTTGCTTGCGACTTTCGACTCACCATATAATAACGCCATGATTTGGGTGAATAGAACTAAGGCTATTCCCAGAATAATACTGTCATATGATAACGAACCGATTAATTGGACTGTCATCGGAAATAGGCATATTGCAAACATACTCATCTTATAAATCGGTAACTTCTTAATCGACCAGAACGCCATTAAGGCAAATATTAGAACATTGAAGATACGTCCTAAATAATAACCCGTCAAGCCATTAAAGCCACCAAGTCTAGCAATCGTTATTCCCGCAACCTGCCCAATGTATAGATAAGCTACTGCTCCGCCCATCGTCTCTTTAGTAACTATCGTCTCGGTTCTTGTTGCTCGTCCGCCAAAGTCACTTAGAAGGTGCTGGTATGTATCTGATTGAACCGCTGACATACTATGAGCTCGACCAAACTGATACACCTCATAATCAGTAACAGCCATCTCAACAGGAGCACCACTCACAGCCTCTTTGCCTAATAAGAGATTAGAATAACCGTATGCCGTTCGATAGTGATAGTCTTCATCGGGAACACTGCCCGGTCCCATAACCGCAGCATATGTTAAACCAATAAAGATTACGAAAAGCAAAAAAATCGTCTCAAGCTTACACTTCTTAACAAAAATACTAAAATATAGACCATAGCTTAATAGCACCGCTGCTAAACAAAAGCCATAAAAAACCTTTCGCATATAAGTATTTTGACCATATACTTGTTCAATCCTAATATTTCCTTTTAATTTACCACTTGCATCGCTAAAAGTCCCATGAGGATACTCAACCCTACGATTGGCAAACACTTCCAGACTATCACCTGCAGCAATGTCTCTAACATGTAACTTTAAGGTATATACTTTACCTTTAGTATCTGGTACTACTTGTTGAAATATTAGTCGTTGTTTGACATTATTGGAGATAGTGCTAATCGGGATATTCTCATTAAATAGTTCTACCCCCATATCATCACAAACCACCATCTCGATAGTTCCCTGTGGGTTTTCTTGTCGTCTCGCAAACTCTAACTCAAGTCCCCAGAGAACATCGGTAGTAACTTCGAATTCTTGAACTAATGGGCCGCTATCCTCTTCTAGTAAGTAAAACTCATCGTCAGATACCGCAATGAAGATACTTTCGCTAGTGAAGTTCGTAATTGCTTGATCAAAGAATTTCTCTTTAACAAAATAAATCACCATAAACAACGCACCTAAGATTAAGATGCAGTGAAGGATAAGCTTTCGTTGTGCTTGTCTTTTCGTGTTATTACCTTGCTCTAATGCCATTACTTAGTATTCTCCTTTTCACTTAACTCTCTGTGCAATAATGCTATCTCTTGAGTCAGCTTCTTCACCTTGTTCGATAAATGCGAAAGAGCAGTACTAAGCGAAAAAATAATTGCCAAAGCAAAACAAAAGCCAATAAAAAAGAGCATGTTAATCGGTGTTCCAATTCCCAACACCTCAGCTAAAGCATTCGTCAGATTTGGAAAACAAGCAAAAACAAAAACACCAACACCCATTAACATCCATAATAATGCGTATTTTAATTCTAGCTTCTTATGCCTAATCATATTGACAATCATTACCATTGTCATGATTACCACCACAATCACGAGAATCTGTATCTTAATATTCATTCGATTAACCCCTCATCCTCTCAATCAAAATAGCCAAGGTTACTTTTATCATGTAGTAAACTGACTTGCTCATCGATATAGATGAAACACCGCCTTGACGCTCATGCATTACTACTGGAATTTCTTCGACTTTCATTCTTTTTCTTAAGATTGTCACAACACTTTCTGGTTCTGGATAATCTTTGGGATAATGCTTAGCAAACAAGCTGATAACTCGTTTACCCGATAGACGTAGTCCCGAAGTCGGGTCAGTAATTCGCTTCCTCGTTAAAAGGTGAATCAAATTCGAGAAATATTGAATCCCGACACGGCGCATCCGTGATGACTGGAAACCTTTCTTCTCAATGAAACGTGAGCCAATCACCATATCAAGTCCGTGCTCTTCTAGGTGCTTTGCCATCTCGTTTAAGAAGGCGGGGTCATGCTGACCATCACCATCAACTTGAACCGCTGCTTCATAACCATGGCGCTGTGCGTACAAATACCCTGTCTGAACGGCACCACCAATGCCTAAATTAATCGGTAAATCCAAAACAGGAAAACCGTTTCTTCGACATATTGAAAGAGTGTTATCGGTTGAACAATCATTAACAATAATATAATCAAATTCCGCTGCATACCGTTCAATATTGCGTACCGTTTGCTCGATACTTTCACTTTCATTGTATGCCGGAATAATAATAAGCTTCTTCATCTAAAGGCTCCCCTTAAAATTCATTATAATTCATCTACCTTTTGTGAAATAATATCCCACGTAAAATGTGTCAATAAATACTTCTTAGTTCGGGCTATTGCTACGTCTCGCCCCGTGTCAATAGTTACTGCTTGAGTCAATGCTTGGCTGATTGTCTCGACCCGATTATCTTTCATAATGATACCATAGCTATCATCTATAAGCAACTCTTTAGAGCCTCCACGGGTTGTTGTTACAATGTAACAATCCGCTGCTGCTGCTTCTAAAGTCGAGGTCGGAAATCCTTCTGGATAGTCCGTTGGTAGACAGAATATTTGGGTCTGTTTAAGAAGGGCAATAATATCTGCAAAAGCTAACTTACCAAGCGGAATAATCTTATCGCTTGCTGCTGCTTCGACGCTCGCCATCTCTTCGCCATCACCTGCTATCATTAAACAAATATTTTGTTTTACTGACATTTGGTTAATGGCAGCAATTAGATTCATAATCCCCTTTTCTTTAACCAAACGTCCCGTATAGGTAATAATTATCGTATCCGCACTAATTTGATGCTCGGCTCTAAAATCTCGTCCTTTTACCAAGAGCAGTTTTTGGATATTATCATTGTCTATAGCATTATATAAGATTCCTTTAGGAGCTATCCCAAAATGCTTAAGCCAATTAAAGCACTCACCTGAAACACCATAGAAATCTTGACATAAACGCTTCTCAATTGCGGTAATACCATGTTCATAGCAACGCCCCAGCCAATCCCAGAAGCCACTACTAATCGTCATATGACTAGTTCCATGGTCAATCGTAATACATTTGCATTTTTGCTTTTTAGCAAAGCGCATTCCCGCCACACTATGGGGATAGAATCTTGTCTGGACTATCACTAAATCAAAGGCGATAGTCATTAGCTTCTTTCGCAATCGACGGTATTCTCCATTAACCTTAGAGATGGGGAATCTGCCATCTAGCAAGTTAAAGCAGGGCATCCGAAAAACAGGGATGCCATCCATCTTCTCATAGGCTAAAAGCCCCATATCATTAGACGTGACAATAACCACTTTATCACCGCGCTTCATCAATGCTTTCGCTAGATTGTATGTGTAATTCTCCACTCCACCTAAATACGGAAAATAGTGTGAGGAAAATATGCAAATCTTTTTCATTATTTGGAAACCTCTTTTTTCTTTAAAAAGTAAATGGTGAAGACGGCTAAAATCAATGCCATAACTGCCATCGAAATTAGGTAGCTACCCGCTGCTCCGATAAGCGCATACCGTTTTACTAGTAAAGGCGTAATAACCGCGGTTAGAATCGTCGTAATAATGCTGGCAACTAAGCAGTATCTTTGATGGCGCATAATCACAATACTAAAGTTAAAAAGCTGATAGAGTGCACTAAAAGTTCCCGCAACTAAAATGATACATAATTCTATCCGATAGGGACTTAAATCAATCCCAGAGAATCCACTTAATACTTGTGTTCCTAGGAACCACGTTCCCACTAGACAGCCGATTGCAATACCAATAACGACTAATACTTGCCGCTTGATTAGCCTGGTAAACTTCGCATACTCGCCACGTAAGTGATGCTCTGATAAGGTAACAATCAGAGGCTTAAAAACAAAGGACGCAAAGAGATTGATAACAAATGCCATCATATATAAAGTATTAAAGACACCTAAGAGTTCTTCGCCATAATGACTATCTACCACATACTTAGAAGCATTCAAAATGTAAAGGGCAAGGAAGGAATTGATAAAGAGCGGTGCACATTCACTCAAGATTTGGACTTGCTTCTGCCACCGAAACTTAAGCTTTACTTTACCAAATTTTGGTATCAAGCGACTATCAATAATGATAATCGATAGCCAATAAAGGAAACTCATTACCATTAGGGCAACAAGCAGACTTTTGGTTATTATCATACTAACAATAAAGCCCACCAGATATAAGACCGTCTTATAGACTACGCCGCGACAAGATATATCATAGCGACCTTTTTGCTGATAACGACCCTCAAATAAATCTGATATTGATTCACCCGCTTTGAAAATAATTACTAATGCAATGGCAATTAGATTATCTATTGATGCATCTCTAATAATCAACCAGACGGTACCTGTTAATAACATCACTGCCGTGCTAATTATCCGAAAGAGCATATAATCAGAAAAAGAATGTTGCTCTGTTACATCCGAGACTTGAAACGGTCTAACATCATAATAGCCAATCGTTAGTAATTGGTTACCAATTGTCATCGCAATCGCTAGGATTCCCGCCGCATAAGTACCCATTACATTTGATGTTACCATTGATATAATAAATGAACTGCCGGCGTAGATTGAACCCGCCAAGACAGTCCACATGTATACTTTTTTAACGGTGTTGCCATTTTTAGGCATGAATATTCCACTTATCATTATGCTTTTATTCCTCTTCGCCAAAATCCAACTCCGTTGGTGGATGGTTGTGCCGCTTATCCTCTGGTGGTAAAGTCATATAGTCACTGCCATAGCAGACATTTAGATATGCTTCAGGATTATGCGGAAAGCGTATCTTGATATCTTCAAAGGTCATAAATTGCGTTGGGTAAATATCCGAACGCTTTATCAAATTTAAGTATGGTTTCATATCGAAGATATAGGTAACTCTTTGTGTCTCTTGAGCTTCATAAGCTAATGAAGCTTGATTCGCTTTATCATATAAGGTTCTTGGCGATATTCTAATTATTTTAAGCAAACGATAAATTATTTTGGAAGCTAGCTTCATAACCTTAGCTTTGATGCCATATGCCATAATTATCGGATTAGACAGTAACGATAAAATAAAAAGCTTGCTAAGAATCCACGCTTTCATCGCTTGGCTTCGTAGTTGTTTCCCGTCATCAGGGGCATTATCAAAACGGAAAATATCAATAAAAATACCCGTTGAATAACCCATCGCCATCGCATCATTATCACGAAAAACAGTCCCTGTCTTGTACCACTTGGTAAACATATTCGGGAAGTTATTATTAATATCGAAATTAATCAACTTATACTTGCCATCAAACGCCCCATCAGCAACTTGTAAGAAGCGCTCGTAGTGCTCAACTGTCATGCCGATATCAATATCATCATCCCAGGGAATAAATCCTTGATGGCGAACTGCTCCTAGTAGGGTGCCACCAATCCCAAAATAATCAATACCATGCTCTTCACATAGGCTAGCAAAATCTTTGAGCATCTCTACTTCTACTGCTTGTAATTTCTTTAATGTCTCTGGTTCATATGCTTGGTATGACATCATAACCTACTTTCTTCGTTATCTTAATAATTTTCATTTTATTTCTCCATAAAAGCAACATACTCATCTAAGACTTGCTTTGCTGGACCCAGCTTAACAATCTCACCTTCATGCATCCACATAACTTCATCACATAATTCTTTAAGCGTTGAGATGCTGTGTGAAACAATCACCACCGTACGGTCACGATGAGAAATCAATTCTTTCATCTTGTTATAGCTTTTCTTTTTGAACTTCTGGTCACCGACACTTAACACTTCATCAATCAGCATAATATCTGCTTCTAAGATAACCGTAATCGAGAATGTCAACTTCGAATACATCCCGCTTGAATAGGTCTTAACTGGCATGTCGATAAACTTCCCAAGACCAGCAAACTCAATAATCTCCGTCATCTTGGCATTGATATAGTCTTCTTGAAAGCCTAATAACATTCCGCCTAACAAAATATTCTGCCGACCCGTCATATCCTTTTGGAAGCCGACGCCAATCGATAGTAACGAAATGTTGTGACCCTTTAAGTCAATTGTGCCGCCATTAGGGGCAAAGATTCCCGCCAGTGCTTTTAGCAATGTTGACTTGCCACTGCCGTTTTTGCCAATTATCCCTAAGATATTGCCTTCGACAACGTTGAAGCTAACATCCTTAACCGCTTCAATCTCTTCGACTTTTGACTTCTTAAAACGAAGTAAGCTCTGCTTAATTGAATAAGACTTAAGATTTCGATAACTGACATATAAATTTCTTACTTCAATTGCATTATCTCTCATCTATATCACCTTCGCATAACTGTTCTCATTTTTGTAGATGGTTCTAATTCCCAGTGCCGATACTAATAATCCTGCTACCAACCAAGCACCAAGCCATTTGACATTAGGAGCTTGACCATACAATAAACACTTTCTCGCTGATTCCAAAAGTAACGCCAGCGGATTAATTCGCACCGCCCACCAACCATATGGTGAGGGAATTCGCGCCGCCACATTATAGAATATTCCAGTCATGTAAAATAATAACCGTAGACTAATCTTGACAACATTCGCTAAATCTTCGACATAGACCCCAAAATGCATTAAAATAGTTCCCGCCGCAAAAGTTATCACAAACAAAGTTACCAATACTAGGATAATATATAGCATATTAAGAGTAATTGGTACTTTATAGAATATCATTAGAGCTGCCACAATCGCAAACGATATCATCATCTGAAAGCCATTTTTTAGTAGACGAACAAATAATAACACAAACTTAGGTAGATAAACCTTCGTGACAATAGCCTTATTATTCTTTACTAGGCGGACACTTTGCGAAATGCATCTTTCAAAGAATTGCCAAATGGTTAATCCGACAAAGATAAAAGCTAAGAAGGCTTGCTCCTTGGCAGCGAAGACCACAGTAAAAATAAAGGCATAGATAAACATAAAACATAATGGGTCTAAAATCCACCATAGCCAATTTAGATGTGAATTAGCTACTTCTGATTTTAGGTATGATTTGGCTGAGTATATGGAATATTTATAATATTTTTGCACGTCTTTGACAAAACGTTTCATTAATTCTCTCCTTAATTCAAGTAGTACTTACGGATTCCGTTGATGGCATAAGCACAAAAATAAAACATCGCTTTGACATAACCAAAGCCCAAATGGCGATAGGCTTGATACATCATCTTCGCCGATTGAAATTTGGAACCTGATTTGCCATTTTCACTTAGGCGATATTTTAGTAGGGGTTCATTAATCCCCGCTGCCACTTTGTATTTAGCTAAAATTCGCATCCATGTAATATAATCTTCGTGACTCTTATCATGTTGCATCGGAAACTCTTTGATGACGGCGCTTCTTACTAACACTGCTGAACAATTGAGCCAATTTTGATATAACATCATCTGGTAAGTAATATGTTCTTTGACACCAATAACTTTACCAGTCAAATTACCATTAGGAGTGACTATCTCACGAGCTGTCGAACACAGCACCGCACCAGTCTTATCAATTGCTTCTAACTGTAGCTTAAGCTTATCCTCTGCCCACCAATCATCAGCATCTAAAAAAGCGACAAATTCACCACGTGCCCTCTGCACGCCGATGTTTCGGCTCTTAGCAACACCGAGATTACCTTCATTATTAATAAAAATAAAATCTTCACGAGCTTGGTACTCTGCTATGACCTCTATCGTATCATCTAAGGAAGCATCATTAATAACAATCAGTTCTAGACTCACCGCTTGACAAAATACTGATTCAATAGCCTTTTTGATGTATCTACCATTGTTATATGTCGGCATAACTACCGAAATAAGCGGTCCATCCATTGCTACACTCCTTAAATTCTAATCCTCACCGGTGTTCTTATTGCTAAGTGCACTTGTCTGTCCTTCTTCCACGCCTTCTGATGTCTCCTTTTGGAATAGAATTCTAAAGGTCATAAACATCAGCTTAATATCGAGTAAGATTGAGTAATTCTCAATGTAAAACAAGTCTAGCTTGAGCTTATCATAAGGAGTAGTATTATATTTGCCAAACACCTGCGCATAGCCCGTTAATCCCGCCTTTACTCGTAGACGGTAGGGGAATTCAGCAATATGCTTAGTATATTCACGGGTAAATGATTGACGTTCGGGACGTGGTCCAACCACCGACATATCACCTTTTAGAATATTAAATAATTGGGGCAGTTCATCTAAATGGGTATTGCGCAACAGCTTACCTATCGGCGTGATTCGCGAATCATTCTTGCTAGCTAGCTTAGCACCGTTAACTTCTGAGTCAGTGCGCATACTCCGAAACTTATGAATCAGAAAGGTCTTGCCACCAATCGTTAAGCGTTCCTGGTGATAAAATATTGGCCCCTTGTCGTATACCTTAATCACAAAGGCAATTATCAGCATCAGTGGCGATGCAACGATAATACTAAATAGTGAAACCACAATGTCTATTAAACGTTTGAAAAAAGCTTGCTCCGCAGTCAAGCCAAGATTCCTTGAAAGCAATAGTGGCGTGTCAAATAAATGCACTCGCTCTGCTCCTTGGATAATAATATCGGAAATCTTCGGGGTAACATAACAACGAATAGAATGTGCAAAGCAATACTTTAGATATTCATTTCTAATACTAGCAGGTAAATCCCAGACAATCACCGCATCGTATTCCCGAATCGCCTTCTTAATCTGCTTCTTACCAGCTGTAACATCAATCACACCATTGACGGTATACTTGTCACTGCGTCTAGCTAATTTCTCAATGAATTCATCGGGCTTACGTTCACCGTGAATAATCAACATCTTCTTCGGCGGATATAATTTGAGATAAATCGCATCAGAGATGAAGACCCAAATAATGCCCACGACAATATTAGCTAAGACAACTATAATCATTGGTATCGCATTTAGGAGCCAACGATTAATCAGCACCATCTGTAGATAGGATACTACACTAGCACAGACAACACTTAAGATATAGGTATAGATGACATCTAACTTCTTCATGTAACCAACTTTAAGTCCGCCAAAGGTACTAGAAAACAAAAAGAAGAGCAGACCATAAAGCCCAATTAAAGCAATGTTCCCGCGTTGCCAAAATGGTCGCCCAGTTTGAAACCAGTAATAAGAATACCAAGCTTCAGCAAAAAACGCCATTTGGATAATAATAATAACACTAATCAATATGAATATTACAATTCGCTTAAAATATTCTGGTTGTTTCAACTTTTCCCCTCAATCTTCAAATGTAATTTCGCTAGTAATGTTTCTATAAATATTTTATCAATCTTCATATCTTTTGTCTAGTCGCACTTACTTAAAGCTTAACACTTAAAAAGACAACGTAAATAGTCGTGATAGATGCCTTAAGATGCTTTATCGTTATCTACGTCACCAATGTAATATACGACATAATCGTCAACTTGATTAACAATCCGATATCCATATGGTAAAAAGCCATTATAAGACTCTTCACTACCCTGCCATACGAAATAATTACATTGTGTATATTCAAGTAGCTCCGCTAAGCGGATATAATCGGGAATATCATACATCGTCTGGTGTAGTATCTCTTGAATTGTCTCATCAAGGTCTTCGCCTTTTAAGGCTCCACGACCATAGAATAATTCAATACTAGCATCATACTGTCTAATATATGGTACTATACTATTAGCTACAACAGCCCTTGGTTGTTGCCCGTACTTAGTGGCATCGTTAGTAATATCACCACAGATAATCGGCACCACTTCTGGAAGCTTATGTAAGTTAGCGGCATTAACGAAACGATTGCTTCGGTATGCCCATGTTCCCGTCACCATAATTAAGACAACAATAATCCCTGTGATAATCAGCTTTTGCTTTTGACCCTTCATCCGCTCAACTATATGAGTAAAGGCAAAGGCAATAATGATACTAGTTGGCAGCATCCAGAACATCCGCCAATAGACAATCTCGTCAATCAGAAGCATAATGATACTAGCCGACACGGGAAATAGATATACGATAAAAAAGATTATGGTATATCCTAGAAATATCTTCCTGATTGACTTTTCTTTGACGGCAAAAGCAATATACAAAATGGCTAAAAGCAAAAGTATCGCATGTAAGCTTGATGCCCAATATGCTTGCGATTGATTAATCGCACTGCCAGATGCATTGCCTATATTCAATCCTGCAATGAATTCACTCACCGCTACTTCTCCTCTCAAATCACCTAATCATCAAATATAATCCAGCGTATAGCAAATTCGGCAAACAGCATAAAAGGCTATACCAAAGAATCTTTGCTTGGCGCTTTTGAACACTTAGAACAAGTGCTATCATCAGTAGCATTAACGCCCCTAAAAAGACGCCCATTGATGACGCAAGACAACAGGCTAACATCAACATTAATAGACCTAACCACCTTTGCTTGCTACTTTCACGTACAAAGGTCTCAATCGCAAAGTAAAATAGTGCTGGTAACAAAATCCCAGCTAGAACAGCTTTGCCTTGCCAGATTCTACTTAGGGTAAAGACTCCTGTTGTATAAATAGAATAAGAGCTAAACATCTGGAGCAAAGAAACGAAGATTAGGAAATTGCCAATAGCTGACTTCTTGTTGCCAAAAAGACGCGAACCAATTAAAGCATAGACCATATAAGCCATCGGAATCAGCAACATCGGCATCAAAGTATGTGATATCACAGTTGGATGAAATCCTGTAACCTTGGCTAACAACGCTATAAATGAGAAAAACTGTGATAATATATAACGTGATGGCGGCTTATCAAATGGTAGTCCCGTATAGGGATGGTAACTAAAAATACTATCCGTCTCAATTGCAGTTGTCGAAGCCGCAACATAAAAGGCATCATCATCATCAATATGCATCCTCGCCGTCAACATATATGTCTGAAAAAGAATCAGTAAAATAGCTACAATTAGTTGCCATGGTATCGTCTTAATATGCTTTACTTTATTTCTTAAGAGCAATATCATCGCTTTGCCTGCTGTAATCAATGATACTAAACAGACAATTGCTATCGTTATCATATAAGCCCACACTAAAAATGTTAGACTACGCTTTAGGAAGACAAGCGGAATCACCACTATTTGAAAAATAGCCCACATTGTAATAATGCCTTGAATATAACAACACATCAGCGAATCTTGCGATGCTTTACCCTGTACTTTTATATATAGCATTCCAATTATCATCGGAATCAGACCCATAACTACACAAAATAATATAAGCTTTAAAAGCATTTTCGGTATCCTCTTTAAACCTTGCCACTAGTCATCATTTACCATATTGTACACTATCTAGCTAATGCCGTCAATTTGGGGATTATTCTTAGCTATCATAGTCTTTTGTCGTTATTTTCATCCTGCGCTTTCGTACATTTCTTAAGTGCCAAATAACTAACAATATTCCTGCTACCATAAACACAATCCCAGTAATGATAAGCACCTTTAAGTATCGCCATTGATAGACCACTTCGATTAAATGATTACCTTCAACATTAGTCAGTTGATATGAGCTTGCACCTTGCTCATGTGTCACGGCTACACCATCTACTAGGATTCGGCTTAAGATATAGCCAACTCTGGGGCTAAAGCTCGTCTGGTAGCTATCACCTTGATAAACTGTTGCTGCAATCTCTCCCGTATATCCATTGGTGATATTAATAGTAATCTGACACTTGGGAATCGGTTCGAATTCTACATAGACATCATGGTCTGCTTGTATCTGGTCAAATTCTATGTAGGTTGCATCTAGTGCACTTTCAACACGCTGACCGTCAACAAATATCCCTTTTAATCTAAAATGCTCATTTGGCGCAAAGTTCACCCTTACTTTATTATTCTCGTATACTAAGGTCTCTTCATCGATACTACCATTTAAGACCTTACCTTTGATATGATATTGTGGCGTCTTCTCACATACTACGCGAATAGCTCTATCAGCATCAATATCATCAAAGGTGTATTTGTTGATATATCGCTTCACCTCAACTGCTTCCTTATCAATCCAAATCTCTTTAACCTCATAGCCCGCATCAGGCGTGTATTCGACCTTGAATTTACTGCCATATTCTGCCGTCGTAGTTCCTTGACTAATGACTCCATTCTCAATTGAGGTCTCGATATTATAGATTAGTGGTACCTGCAAAGCATAAAGACCGATTCGCTTAGGATTTCTTAGAATCGTTCCGACCATGAAATGTCCCGGGGCAACCTCACAGATTCCCTCAGGCTCCATACTAGTCATATCTTCAGCAAAAATAAGCGGATAATTGTCAATCCATTGCCGTTGCGAGAGTGAATATAGTTGAATTCGTTGTTCTTTTCGACCACCAACGAAATATGGCAAACCAATCAAATAATCACCTGATACACAGAAGTCTTGAAAGTAATTCCCTTCACTTTGGTTACCTTCCATGATGGTATCTAAAATTCTAAACTCTGAATCTGTTAAAATAAATCTGTAGTTACCCTCAAAGCCAGTCATCATCACATACTGGTCTGTCTCCATCATATAATCAATACCGAGGATTGACTGCCCATTACTGGTAACCTCTACTTGGCGTTCGAATTTAAGCGTTCTTGCATCTAGGATATAGACCGTACCTAAGTTGGCCTTATCAAGGACTGGTCCACTGGCAATAATAACTTTATCTTCTTTTTCATTATAGGTCATACCATTGCCATGCTCATAGTCCATGTAGTTAACATGTAAGGCGTAACTATATTGTTCAACGGGATTACCGCTTAAATCATAGTCATTTTTATAAAAGGCGACTAAGGTATCATTATCCGCCGTATCATTACTGGCATTCTCAAGACAAATGATATAGTCTTTGGTTACACAAATCGATTGGATTGAGCCCTTTTCTTCGAATTTGCCAGTCTCTCCAATATAAGTCCACTTACCATCTTGAAATACTTCTGGTGCTTTTAGTGTCTCTGCCATTACTACTTGTGAGCCTAGCAGTGCTGACACTATTATCACCAAAAAAACAATCCCCTTTTTAATATTCATAACGCTTCCCCAATTTAACTATTATAGAACTTTACTATACCATAAAATGCCTTTTTTCGCAAAAAGGGGCGCTGATAAATCTCCCAGTACTAATCCTTTTATTCGTTACGAAGCTTAATCGCATCAGCAGTTTCCATCTTCCGCTGGAATTGGTCAACAATAACGGCAACGATAATGACCCCTCCTTTGATAACCATTTGCCAGAATTCTGAGATGCCTAACATAACCATCCCATCATTGAGAACACCAATTACGAAGGCCCCAATAATCGTACCACCAATTGTGCCAACGCCACCTGACATACTAGTGCCACCGAGTACCGCTGCGGTGATAGCGTTCATCTCCCAGCTTTCACCAGTTGCTGGATGGGCTGAAACCAATTGGGCTGCTGCTATTAGACCTACTATTGAAGCACAAAAGCCAGATAACATATAGACAAATAATTTCACATTTTTGACTTTAACCCCAGAAAGTTCTGCCGCCTTTTCATTACCACCAACGGCAAAGATATGCCACCCAAGCGGTTGCTTCTTAAATAAGAAGATTACAATGAGGGCAATTATAATCATTATCCATACTGCAATTGGTAAGCCGACAAAGACACCTGACCCAAGTAATGGGAACCCCGTATTACCTAAGACTGGCTTACCAACAAGATTGGAATAGGTCTCGCCATTTGAGCGAATCAGGGCAAAGCCACGGCTAATATACATCGTTCCAAGGGTCGTGATAAAGGGTGGAACATTTAGACGACTAATCAAAAGACCATTAAGGGCGCCAACTAAGGTTCCGCAAATCAATGTCAATATAATCACGACTGGTACAGAAAAATAAATACTGATATTCATAAATCTAAGCGGTAAGCCTTCTAGAATCAGCCCACCAGCGATAACCCCTGATAGACCAACGATTGAACCAACCGAAAGGTCAATTCCACCGCTGACAATAACGGCCGTCATCCCGATTCCTAAGATTGCATATAAGGCAACATGCTTCGCTACTAACACTAAGCTAGTGACAGTGAAGAAATTCGGGGTAAGTACCCCAAATATTATCAGCAAGACCGTAAGCGCAATCAAGGTTCGGCTTTTCATCAAAAGCATCTTAACCGATGTCTTCGTATTTTCACTTTTGTTATTCATCTATCTATCCTCCCTGTCTACGGTGCTTAAAGCCTTCTTCGCGGTCGCATAATCCATCAATCCTTCGCCGCTAATCTCCTCGCCAGTTAAATGTCCCGACATCTTTCCATCCCGCAAGATTAATATTTCATCAGAAATCGCAATAATCTCTTTCATTTCTGACGAAACGGCAATAATCGCTAGGCCTTTAGTCGCACATTGTTCGATAATGGCAAATACATCGGCCTTCGCCCCAACATCAATCCCTCTTGAAGGTTCATCCAGTAAAAGAACTTTCGGGTCGGTTAATAACCCTTTCCCAATAACAACTTTTTGCTGATTACCACCCGAAAGCGAAAGAATTGGTAACTTGGCATTTGCTACTTTGATTCTTAAATCGGTAATTGTTCTCTTAATGTTATTTTGTAAAGTAATATTGCTTAATAGCCCTTTCCGCTTGTTATTCTTTAAGCTAGATAAAGTCATATTCTCAGCTATATTCATACTTTGCACGAGACCTTCTCTTTGCCTATCTTCGGGTACGAGTGCAAAGCCATTCTTAATCTGCCCATAAATACCTTTAGGTACAATTTCTTTTCCATTCAGGTGAATCTTACCAGCATATCGTGGATGTAGACCCATCAAAGTCTCTAATAGCTCCGTTCTGCCAGAACCAAGCATGCCATAGACCCCCAAGATTTTCCCTTGCTGTAGCTTAAAAGAAACATCTTTAAAGTGATAGCCACCGATGTTATTAGGAAGGGTTAAATTCTCCACTTCAAGCACTATCGGTGTTTCCTTTTTGTTGTATTTTCTTGCTTTGTAATCCTGCCTCCTACCGACCATTGACTCAACAATCCAAGTCAAATCAACGCCTACCATATCGCGTTGTTCAACCAATCTACCATCACGAAGAACCGTGATATTGTCACCAATACGCATAACTTCATCCATCCGATGTGAGATATAGATGATACAGACACCTTGTGATTTCAATTCTTCGATAATCTTAAACAACACCTCCACTTCATCATTAGATAGCGAAGATGTCGGTTCATCCATTATCAATATCTTGACATCTTGTTGTGCCATTGTCTTAGCAATCTCAATTATCTGCTGTTGTCCTACTCGTAATTCCCTAACTAACATATTAGGGTCTAAGGGATGCTCTAATTTCGCGAGAATAGTCTTCGCCTTTTCGATGTGTGCTTGATTATCAATAACACCGTGCTTCTTGCTTTCTTTCGCCATGAAAATATTTTGATAAATATTCAGATTCGGTAAGAGATTTAATTCTTGGTGAACAATGCCTATTCCATATTCAGCCGCATCAGCGGTGCTTTTTAACTTAAGCTCTTGCTCCCCTAAATAAAGGACCCCACGACTGGGTTGCTCAATTCCCGCAATAAGCTTCATCAAAGTTGATTTGCCTGCACCATTTTCACCGACTAAGACATTGACCTTGCCCATTTGGGCTTTGAAATTGACATTATCAAGGGCAAGGGTGCCTGGATATTGCTTACTAATATTACGCGCGGTTAAGCAAAGCTCCTTATTATCATGTGGCTTACTTACCACCTTAGCATTTTCATTAGACACCGTTTCACCTCCCTACTTCAAGCATTACGGGAATAATCATGATATTATCATTGGCACTTTTTATGGAAAAAGCACCAGTAAATGATACCTGCATACCTGTCCCTTCATCAATGCCCGAGCCGGCAATAACGCTTTCATCAACCATTCTATTTAAAGCACTAGAAACTTCTGAAAAGGCGATTTGGTTCTTGAAATCATTGAATTGAATAAATGGCAACGAATCTCTTAAACTGGCGCCTTTATAAACTGGACCGATTTGAAGCTGGGTCGTCAAATCAGCTACTGCAATAATTGCAAAACCATTACGGCTTTCACGATTAATATTTTCAATGATACCATCGCCTTGCACGACGAAGACCCAACTACCTTTATCATTACTTAATATTCCGTATTCTTCGCACGCTTTCTCGAAATCCTGGGCAATTGCTGCTGTCACTGTTGCCAAATCATTTGCTTGCTCGGCAAAAACTGGAAGTGCCTCTTCTTCCCAAATCGATTGTACATATGTATCTGAATCAAATACTTCTTCGAAAGTTGACATATCTTCTTCGCCGGCGACTACTTTGCCACCGAATATTATTTTACCATCTTCTAGGTTCACCACTGCACATCCATTCAATAGAAGCAATAGTAAAACCATAGTTAGACCCATCCTAAGGCAACGAATGTTTTTCCTCTTACACATACCCTGCTCTCCTTTTTACTGGTGCGCTCCCAAAGCAGGAGACGCACCTTCACAATATCAGCTTATCTAAGTACTATTCTGACAACTTAAATGTTTCTAATTTCTCGGCATTTTCTGTGGAAATAACTTTACATTCAATCAATTGCTTCTCATCTTGACCTGTTGAACCTGTTCTTAGGAAAAGGTCCATTTGTTCAACACCAAGTTGGGCATTAGCATATGCTTGTTGAAGAATTGAAATAGACATATCGCCAGCGATAATGGCATCTCGCGATTCGTTGCTTCCATCAAATCCCATAATAACAACATCAGTGATTCCAGCATTCTTTAACGCCTGTGCCGCACCTAATGCCATTGTATCATTACCACATACAACCCCTTTGATATCTTGGTTAGATTGTAAGATTGATTCCATCTTGCTATAAGCCTCGGCAGTATCCCAGTTCGCTGACTGTTGGGCAATCATTATCAAGTCAGGATATTGGTCCAAGACATCGTGGAAACCAGCACTTCTTGTTGCCGCGGCGGTATCTGATTCCTTACCAGTGAACTCAACATAGTTGCCTTCTTCACCCACAAGTTCAATAAATTTCTCTGCACCTGCTCTGGCACCTTGGAAGTTATCAGAAACAATTTGGGCAATCGCAATACCTGTTTCGTTGATTTCACGACCAATTAAAACGGTAGGAATACCAGCATCTTTCGCCTTTTGAATTGATGCCGCGGTTGCATCAGCACTAGCATTATCACTAATAATACCTACCGCCTTTTCAGCAATGGCTGCTCCATATAACTGATCTTGTTTCGTTGCATCGTCATCATGAGAAACAACTTTAACCGTATAACCAAGCTCTTTTAATTTATCTTCGGCACCCATAACTTCGGCTTTAAAGTAAGGGTTATCTTGTGATGGTGAAATGATATAAACTAATCCGCCTTCACTAACAGTATCTTCTGCTGGTTGTTCTGTTTCTGTCGCTTTAGGGTCTTCTTCTTTTACCGCCTCTTTGGTTTGGGTCGCTTCACCTGTCTCTTCTACTGCTGCTTTCTGACTACCACAACCTACTAATGCCATTACCATAACACTTGCTAAAACAATACTTAAAATCCTCTTTTTCATACTGATTCTCCTTTGCTTTTTTCAACTTTAACTTGTGCTAGTACTGCTTGTTATTTGGTCTCTTCATAAGCTGCTCTTGATTCATAATAATCTGGGGTAATTACGCCTGGTTTAGCAAAGTATACAGGCGCATCAATACCTGATACTAAAACGACATTCCCCCATGGCTCTAAGCCACCTGTTCGAATAATTACTTTTGCGGCATCACGCCACTCACCAATTATGTCAGTGTGTGGAACTGTTTCCACCTCACAACGGTCAAGATGGGCTGCTAATTGTTGATAAAATACCGGATTATAATTCTTTTGTTCTTCAGCAACAACACATCTTTCATAAATAAAATCAGTGGTCAATAATTTAATCGTTTCTAGTACACTTGGTAGGTCTTGAGTAATCGCCAAATCAACACAAATCACCCCTTCAGATGGGATATTATATCCCGCATCCGCTACAATCAACACATCTTTATGTCCCATTGCACAAATAGCATCATTCATTGCTCGATTGAGTATTTTTCCTTTCTTCATTTTCTCACCTCCTTTTCGCTTCGATATTATTTTAGTCGACTAATTCATTTCTATATGGTATTCCTTCAATTACGCCACTTCGCGTCACACTAATGCTCGCAGCTTGATTGGCAAATATTACCGCTTGCTCATAAGTATTGCCTTCGCTTATCGCTACGGCTAAGGCACCAGCAAAGGTATCACCCGCGCCAGTGGTATCTACGGCCTTGACCTTGTTCTTAACACCGATACGCTTTATCTTTCCTTCGCTACACAGCAAAGCACCTTCACCACCAAGCGTTATCACCACATGGGGAATACCAAGACCTTGCAGTTGTTGACCAAGTTCTTCGGCGGCCACATCTTGTTTGGCGGCAATCCCTAAGAGTTCTTTGGCTTCTGATTCATTGGGCGTAATTATATCAATATTTTTGATTAAGGCTTCGGGCATCTCACGATATGGTGCTGGATTAAAAATGACCATCACACCATTTTCCTGTGCCTTTTGGGCAGCATATGTCATTGTCGCTATATCGGCTTCCATCTGCATTAACAATATTTTTGATTTCTTTAGCTCCCCTTCAAGACTATCAATATCGGCTTTGTTCACTTCCATGCTGGCGCCAAAATTAATTATAATACGATTTTCACCAGTACTCTCTACCATTACAAAGCCGACATCGGTGGCATTGTCGCTTGAACGCTTGACCTTGACATCCAACCCTTCATCATGGAAGAGTTGCATCGCCGCATCCCCTAATGAATCTGCCCCAACACAAGAAACGAAGCATACATCGCCACCTAATCGTGCTGCTGCAATCGCTTGATTAGAGCCTTTGCCACCATGAAATTGCTGAAAGTTCGAACCAGGAACGGTCTGTCCTGCTGTCGGGAATTTGTCACAACCCATCGTCATACCAACGGCATAGCTGCCATAGACCATAATTCGTGATTTCGTCATGTTGAACTTACTTCCTCTCTTTTATTTTGCATTATACTTACCATATTCTTTTGCTGCTTCATATACTGCTACAATATTCTCTGGTGGTACATTCGATTGGATGTTATGGTCTTGACAAAAGACAAAGCCACCACCTGGAGCCCATATTTCAATCATTTCTTTGGTCTCTCTTTGCACTTTTGCCACTGACTTAAAGGTCATCGTCGTCTGGGTTGAACATGCACCACCCCAGAAGGTTACATTCTTGCCATACTCACGCTTTAATTCAATTGGGTTCATCCCCGCGGCTGATAACTGAATCGGATTAATAATATCGATTCCTGATTCGATTAAATCTGGCAATAGCAAAGCCATTGCCCCACAACAATGGAAAAATATTTTAAGATGCGGTTTCTTTTGTTTAATAAATTGATGAATCTTCGTATGGACTGGTTTGAGAAGCTCGCGAAATGTCTCTGGTGAAAGCAACAAGCTATTCTGTGCCCCATAATCGTCATTCACTTGAATAATCTGGATATAGTCACCCACTACATCTAGATAACGGTCTAAGACTGCGATATAAGCATCCGAAAGCTTCTCTAGATAATATTCAACCATTTCTTGCTCAACCATTAGATTTGCCAAATAATTCTCGTATCCAAAGTCTTTAAAGCCACGCTCAAAAATACTTATCGAGCTAGTACCAATGATGGCGTAATCGGTTTCTTCAAACAGCCTTTTTGCATTGTCTTTTAAATAAATTTCTTCTTCACTAGTCATGATTGGCAGACTAAGTCCGGCATCAATATCGGCAAATGACTCAGCTTCTGCCAAAGGATGATACATCTCATCAAAGTAAAGTCCAGCTTCGGGACGCTTGAAAATAATATCGCCTTGCGCATTTAAAATAACAGCACTCCCATCAATTTGCTGTTGATAATGAAAATCCGCTGGAACTTTGGCAGAGCTACCATCCATTAAGATTTCATCGCGACTACCTTTATCAAGTCGTACCCCCATCGAAGGCTCAAGCCGATGCAACTGAATAACATCACCACCCATCATCTTGCGTACTTGGTCATCTACATCTGATAACAGTTGCTTCATGTCGAAAACATTGTTTGTCAGCGGTAAGTTGAGATGCTTAAGTAAATTGCCATATGCTAGGGCATTAATGCCACTAGAGCGGGTCGAGCCGAAATCCACGGGAATACGGTCCGCTTCTTGATGATTAAGTGCGCATAATACGCGTTCTCGAGAAGTGAAATTCGCCATAATAGTAATCCTCCTTTGATATCAATAATTAATAGTTATATTTGCTGAAACCCTTGTAAATACACCAAAGAAAACGTTACACTAATTTCCCCAAAAAATATGTTTTCTATTTGAGAAAACGTTACACTAAACTAGTAAAATTTATCTTATAAGCAGTAAAGGTTCGCCATCTAAACTGTCTTTGTGATTGCTCTTATTTTAATTAATCTTACGAATGCTTTCGCGGACAAAAACCTCACATTCAATTTTAACGTGATTTTTCTTTTCGACTCCAGCTAAGCGTTGACACAATAGCTTCGCTGCTGTTCGACCTAATTTGTCAATTGGAACTCCAGCTGTGGTAATACGTGGTTGAATCACATTAGTCATTGATAAGTTATCAAATCCAGCTACCGAAATATCCTCGGGCACTTTAAGCTTCATATTCGTAATAGCATTACAAGCCCCAATTGCCATCAAGTCATTAGCTAGGACAATTGCTGTGAATTCGCCCCTTTTAGTTTCTAGTAATTTCGTCGTTGCATCATATCCTGATTTTAGTTGATAATCCCCTGATAACACCAAAGAATTATCGTATGTTAAGCCATTCTTGGCTAATCCGCGTTTGTATCCAGTAAATCTTTGCTTGGCATTGTTAGCATCTAGTGGACCACCAACAAAGGCTATCTTCCTATGTCCATTCTTCGCAAGATAGTCTACAACTTTCTCAATCCCACCAGCATTATCAATTGTCACTTGCAATTCAATATCCATTCCTTCGACATAACGTTCAACTAAAACAAAGGGAAACTTATCCTTAATAAGGTCACTAATAATCCCATCATCTTCTACACTATTTTGCGTAGTTAGAATAATTCCATCGACCAAATGCTCCTGTAAAAAGACTACCTGACCACGCTCCTGTTCCATTGAGCCATCGGTGTTGCACAAGAATAAGTGGTATCCTTGTTCTGCACAAATATCACCCACACCTCGTGCTAATTCGGCAAAAAAGGGATTGCATATATCGGGAATCACTAAAGCAATGGTATTGGTCTTCTTCGTAATCATACTTCTCGCAATAGTGTTTGGCTGGTATCCGCTTTCTTTGATTGCCGCTAGAATCTTCTTACGGGTCTTAGCACCAACGCCTTCTTCTCGTCCATTGATTGTTCTTGATACAGTTGTAACTGATACATCACACATCTTGGCAATGTCTTTAATTGTAAGTTTCAATAGTTGCTCCTTCAAATTTAGTGTAACGTTTTCTCATTATTTCTACAGATTGTAACATGCTATTTCTTTTACGTCAATATCATTTTGAACATTTTTGATATTTTTTTTGTTCTTTTGTGTATTTTTTTGTGCAATTATTAGGATGCCTGCATCAACAGACCTTTTGACACGCTAATCCTAATAACTAAAAAAGAATTTCGCAAGCGAAATTCTCCGCCCGAGGCGGTCGCAATTTGCGACATATTTCACATTCGCCGAGGTGCGTTCCTGCGGAGCGTTTGCTTTATAGGAAAACTTTCCTATAAAGGAACAAAGAGTCTGCTTGCAGACTCGCCGCACCGAGCGTTCTTCCAATTAAGAGAGTGCGCATCCCGCCAAGCGTTTTTGCTTTATAGGTGGACTTTCCTATAAAGTAAAAAATGAGCTAAAGTCCTTAGACCATAGCTCATCTTCATATCCAATGAATCAGTTAGGCTCTAAGCCTGTTGATCATTAGTCAATTTTAATTTATCAAGCACTGCAAAACAAAGGCTTAAGACCATTCCGACCATTGCTGCTAGTACCATTCCTTCAAGTTCAACATTACCGAGCGAAATCTTAACTCCCGATAACCCTGTTACAAAGATAATCGAAGTTAGCACAAGATTACGAGACTTGCCATAATCCACTTTGGCATCTACCAAAAGGCGAATACCATTGGCACCAATCATTCCGTATAGAAGGAAGGATATCCCACCAATTACTGGTCCTGGCATGGTCATAATCAATGCTGATATCTTACCGATAAACGAAAAAGTAATAGATAGTATTGCTGCTCCAGCAATAACATAGACACTGTAGACCTTCGTCACTGCCATAACACCAAGGTTCTCACTATATGTCGTCGTTGGTACTGCCCCAATTAAACCTGATACAGCAGTCGAAAAGTTATCGGCAAATAATGAGCGATGTAGTCCTGGCTCTTTAACTAAATCGGCACCTACTACTTTACTAGCCACAACCTGATGTCCGATATGCTCTGTCACAATAACTAACAGAACTGGCAACATAATCAAAATTGCCGTGATATCAAATTTAGCCATCTGGAATTGGGGAATAGAGAACCACTTTGCTTGTTCTACAGCGGTAAAATCTAAAACTCCACAAAATGCTGCGGTTATATAACCTGCCACAACCGCAATCAAAATTGGAATAACTGCTAAGAATTTTCTAAAAAGAACTGAACCAAACGCTGCTATTCCCAATGTTACTACGAAGATAATCAGATTCGTAGGCTCAATCACAAACTCTGCCCCTTGTGCACCTTTAAGTCCTGCCATCTCAGCGGCAGTTCCCGCTAATGTCAGCCCAATCAAAGCTACTACTGGTCCCATAGCTGCTGGTGGAAGTACTACATGAATCCAATCAGAACCAAACTTGTAGATAATACCGGCTAAGATACAACCGCCGATTCCAACTACAACGAAACCACCTTGTGCATATGAAAATCCTTCAAGACCGCCGCCGTAATTGGCGATAATATATAAGGCTGGCCCCAAAAATGCAAAGCTAGAACCTAGATATGCTGGTGCCTTCCCTTTTGTAACAAAGATAAAAAATAATGTCCCCACACCATTCATTAATAATACTGCTGCTGGATTAATTCCAAATAGAATTGGCACCAACACCGACGCCCCAAACATTGCAAACATATGTTGCAAACTTAATGGGATTAGTTGCCCAATAGGTACCTTTTCATTCACTCGAATAACTTTATTATTTTCCATCGTAACCCTCCCTTTCGCGATTTTCGCATCTCTCCGATTATATCACATTCAAACTAGTTTGCGAGAACTTTTTTTACTAACTTTTCACTCATTTAATAAGAACAAATTTCACTAGCGATATTACCCGCCCGATGCGGTCGCATTTTATGACATATTTTACATTCTCCGAGGTGAATTCCTGCGGAGCATTTTTATTTATTATGATACTAGCAAAAGCACTCCCCTTTTAAAGGAAGTGCTTTTACTATCAATTACCACATTCAATACTAATTTCATTGAACATTTTCAAAATATCATCTATCATTATCTTTTCTTTTTCTGCTTCTTTTTTATCTAATACGCATTCACCTTTATGCATCATAATCAGACGATTGCCATATTCAAGGGCATATCTAAGATTATGCGTTACCATGATAGTAGTTAGGTTCTTTTCTTTAACAACCTTTTCAGTCAATTCCATAATTAGTTCAGCCGTTTTAGGGTCTAGCGCAGCAGTGTGTTCATCTAAAATTAGAAATTCAATTGGGGTCATAGTTGACATTAGTAGTGCCATTGCTTGCCGTTGACCGCCTGATAGTGAACCAACTTTCGTAGAAAGCTTATCTTCAAGCCCCAGGTTCAGTTGACTTAGCAACTCCTGATAATAAGGAATTTGTGACTTAGTCGTCCCCCTCCTTAGATTAAATGATTGACCCTTGTTATCTGCCATTGCCATATTCTCTAATATCGTCATACTTGGGCAAGTACCCATCTCTGGGCTTTGATACACACGTCCAATTCGCTCATTACGTTTATATTCCTTTTTTCTAGTAATGTTCTCATCGGCAATAAATATTTCGCCAGCTTCGATAGGAATACTGCCACAGATAATATTTAGCATCGAGGTCTTACCCGAACCGTTACTGCCTACCACTGAGACAAATTCACCCTTATTAATAGTCAAATTAAAGTCTTGAAACAGACACATTTCATTAATTGTCCCTGGATTATATAGTTTATGAATCCCTCTTAACTCAAGCATCTGTCTTCACCTTCTTTCTTCGATCCATACTAATAATTAAAATTATTAGGAATAAAGCCGCCGTAATAAAACGAATATCTTGTGCCTCAAATCGTTGTAAGGCTAAGGCTACACATGCTTTATATATAATAGAACCGATGATAACCGCAGCTGTACTTTTAACAAATGACACTTTCTTCAGTAAGCTGGTACCAATAATAACACTGGCTAAGCCAATTACGACGGCACCAGTTCCCATCGATATTTCAAATACTCGTTGCTCTTGACAAAAAACACTGCCGGCTAATGCCACTAATCCATTCGCAATTGACAGTCCAAGTATCTTGACATTACCTTGGTCTTTCGCAAGCGATGTCACTAATTTATCATTATCGCCAGCAGCTCTTAAGAGATACCCTGATTTTGTTTGCAAGTATAGGTCTAGTAATACTTTGACTATTAAGGTTAAGAGAATTACCATTATCAATGTCGTGTATGGTGCTAATGGTGCTGGAATAATTCTCTCTAAAGTAGTATGTCTGAAAATAGTTTCTTGTGAAAATAGTGGTACATTAGAAGTACCTGCCACTCTTAGATTAATAGTCCACAAGGCTGTCATCATGATAATTCCTGACAACAAATCTCTAACTTTAAATTTGACATGGATAATACCCGTGCACACTCCAGCTAATGCCCCAGCCAAAAAGGCAATCGGTAAAGTCAGATAAGGACTTACACCCTTGGTAATTAATAACGCTGATATGGCTGCTCCTAAAGGGAAACTACCATCAACTGTTAGGTCAGGGAAATCTAGAATCTTATATGTAATATACACTCCCAATGCTAAAATTGCGTATATTAGTCCTTGTGTTATGATTGAAATAAAAAAATCCATTTTCGTCCTCCATACTACTTTCTATCATTGGATTAGAATTTATCCGATAGCATCAAAACTTTCTAAGGCATTATTTACCATTTCTTCACTTAAGGTAATACCTAAATTCTCTGCTACTTGAGTATTGATATATAAGCCAGTTTCAAAAACTGCTAAAAATGGGATTTCTGATGCTTTTTTCTCGCCTTTTAGTACCTCTGCTGCCATTTTTCCAGTTTCTTTACCAAGGGCAATATAATCAATTCCTTCGGCCGCTAGGCAACCAAGTTTAACTTGCTCTATCTCACTACCAAATACAGGAATATTTTTTGCGTTAGCTTTTTCCAAAATAGTTGGTAATGAGTTAACTACGGTATTATCAGTTAGGTTAGTAATACAATCTACTTTACTCAGTAACTCATCTGTTGCTAATGAGATATCTGCTGTTGAGGTAATGCCTTGTTCAACTAATTCAAATCCATATGCTGATACTAATTCTTTATATTCAGCAATCGCTGATACCGAATTCACTTCACTAGTAGTATACATGATTCCTAACCTTGTTGCATCTGGTAAAATGTCACGAATCATTTTTAATTGTGCTTCGATTGGCAACTTATCACTAGAACCAGTTATTTCGCCAACAGAAGTACCATCTGCTTTGGCTAGCTCGGCTGCTACTGGGTCAGTTACTGCTGTAAATATTACTGGCGTTCCTGCATCCATAGCGGCATTATATAATGTCTGCGCACTTGGCGTTGCAATTCCACAAGTCAAATCAACTTTGTCAGCAATGAAGCTTGCGGCAATCTGTCCCGCTGTTCCCATATCTGCCATCGCATTCTTATACTCTACTTTAAGATTCTTACCTTCTTCGATTCCGGCCTCTTTTAGTCCTGCCAGAAATCCTTCACGACAATTATCTAATGAGCCATGTTCAGCAAACTGTGAGATGCCAATTGTATACTCTTCCTTGGTACTATCTCCACCATTGCTACTACCACATCCTACTAATGCTGTAGCCATCATTGCTACGCTTAACATTACTGCTAGTTGTTTTTTCATTTTCTTTTCTCCTCTTTTTCTTTGTTGGTTTATAGTTTAGTACATCTAAGTATGTAATGGTTCAAATTGGGATAGTTCTTTTGTTACTGTTTAGCCAAGCTTGATTGTGTTTGGCTTCAATTGAAGGTGCTCCATTTTGTTACTGTTTAGCCAATCTCGATTTCGCTACGCTTCATCTCGATTGAGCTGAACGCCAAATGAAATTATATTACGAAGTAAGCTAAAGCAAGCTTTGCTCACTTCGTAATATAATTTCGCTTGGCTAAACAGTAACAAAAGAACCGCCCCAAGCAAAATAATTGCTTGAGACGGTAATAAATTTCATTATTATCGCGGTACCACTCAAATTGACCTAAAAGTCCACTTTCTCATGTACTAACATACACTCCTGATTGATAACGGGTTCGGTTCCCGACAAACCATACTCTCTAATGATTTCAGGTCGCCCTCGAAAGTCCATTCAATTACCAACTTTGTATGACAATCCCACCATCTGCCACTCTCTGATACGTTGTTTGATAACTTACTACTCTTTCTCAACGGTTTTTCTATACTACTACACCTTAATCCATTGAAATATGTTTGTCAATATAATTTTTAAATTTTCGATTGACAGATATTAAGGGCGTTGTTAAAACGAAGCTTACAACACCTTGCTAAAATAAATATAACATAAATTACATTATAGATTAATCTTTCATTTTGTCTGGAAAATTTTCTAAAAACCTTTCAAAAAATCAAAGTTTTCTGTTCCATAGTCTGGGTATTTGTAGTATAATGAGCTTCAAGGAATCCTCCGTCTTTGTTTAGTAAAGTTTTGTGTGGTAGCGGAATTTTACAACAGAGATGGATTGGGTTCCTTATTGTTTTATTATTTAGTTAAAAAAAGAATTTAGCTTGCAAAATCCGCCGCCCGAGGCGGTCGCAATTTACGACATATTTTACATTCGCCAAGGTTCGTTCCTGTGGAGTGTTTGCTTTATAGGAGCACTTTCCTATAAAGCAACAAACATAGCTTATCTGCATTTATTAAAAGACTGTGCTGGAATTTATGTAGTTATCAACAAATTGTTTTAATTAGGTATTTCTGATATATTATGCTGTAAAGTCATGTTATAATATAGTTATATACTTTGCCCTCTGATTAAAGAACACTTTAGGAAATAACATAGTTTAAAGAAAGACGAAAATCCTATGAAAAATATTACATAATATCATCAAGAAAACAATGCTTCAACTAATTTAAAAAGTTTTGCATTATTTTTAGAAATGTCGTTACAGCTATTATTAAATGGACTTTTATAATCGCTTTGAAAATAATTAAATGGTTTTTATTCTTCATACTTGGTATTTATTTACTTATGCATTTACTGGACAACTTTTTCAATGATTATTAATAGGGTTACATACTTAAGAAAGAACGAGGATATAACATGAAAGGAACATTATTTTTGAAACGAGTTAGTAAAACATTATCGCTATTACTATTAATAGCAACACTATCACTATCAGCAACTAAGCTTGTCGAAGCTGGCACTTGGCGACAAGACGCTAAAGGCTGGTGGTATCAAAACGACAACAATAGCTACCCTAGAAGCTCAT
>JGI994J12354_10000019_pt1 | contig 138191 bp, 145 predicted proteins | sample IntmicLarv3ML3BL_FD_12354 | JGI IMG/M metagenome (IMG submission 12354) | reverse complement strand
TTCCGGCAAAAATTATATTTCTATAATCTTCACTCATTATCTGTACGTTTCTCAATTATTGATTCTCTAAAGAATTTTCATTGTTTACTTTTCAATGTACTTTATATCCTTCTCAAAAGGAACGTTGCTAATTATACTATGCCATTTTACAAATGTCAACATATTTTTTAAATTTTTTTAAAAAATTTTGACAAAATAAAAAATTGATAATTTCACTGTATAAATTCTATGTACTCTTCTCAAAAATTATTACCAATTTTTAATACTTGTAACTTCCTATTTGATTTAAGGTTCTTAATTATAATAACATACTAATCAAATAAAGTCAACTGGTAATTTCTACCAGTATAACATCATCGCCAATGCACTTGATATTTTTCCATGGAATAACTATGTCATTACTATGTGAAAACATATTAACTATTTTACTACCACTTGGTACTATAATAGATGTAATCACTCCTGTTTGTAAATCCGCTTCCACATCATTTACAAATCCAAGTCTTTTTCCATCTATTATATTAATAACTTCTTTGTTTCTAAAATCTAAACCTTTACCACCCATAGCTACCCCTTAATAATTATATGCATATAAATAGGATTACATTCCACAATGCAATCCTATTTATATACAATATTTATTTTTTCTCATCTTTCTTATTCCATAATAATTTTGCAATTATCATCAATAAAATTACTATTATTATCCAATGCCATAAGCAACAACATTTACATATACAAAAAAATCCATTTAAACAACATATTCCTTCTCTCATATTTTCATCCACATCTCCTTTTACAATTTCTTCATATATTATGTTTTTTTCATCTGTTTTATTTTCTTCATATGTATCTTCTTTCTTTTTATGATTATTTGGTATAATGGTATTTTTATTTTCTATCTTATTATCTTCATATAATTTCTCTTCAATTATTTCTGATGAGGATTTATATTCTGTATCTTTTGCTATAAATATTAATTCTTCATTTATATGAACTCCTTGAAACTGATTTCCAGCTTTTGAGTCAAATTCAAATATAAGCTTATATCTTTTAGTTTGATTTGCTTTTATTAATACTAATAGTTCTTCATTAACTTCAGAGAGTTTTTTTGAAATTACAATTTTCTCATCTTCTTTTATATGCACTTTCAAAACTGATAATAACTGTATGTCATAACTCCCAATTATTTCTTTTAAATATATTTTTACAGGTTTTGGCCCTATATTACTTATTATAATATCTCTTTCATACTGATCCCCTGGCTTTATAGCTTCTATATTAAACAAAACTGAATTTGTTGAATGCAGTTCTGGATTATTTTCATATCTTACATTAATAATAAAATCACTTGCGAATACTATGTTTTGGTTCATTAATACTATTAGCATTAGCAACATTATTAATTTTTTCATTTCTCTTCTTACCTTTTAATAAATATTTTATTGTTATTATTATAGCTATAAATGATATTATACATACTACCATCTTTATAATACCTTTTGTTGTTTTTACTTCTTGTAATATGTATGCAGTTACATTTGATTTAAAAATTACTTTTCCTATATAATTTTGTTCAGATACTTTAAAGGTATCTTCCTTAGAATTGTTATCTCCTTTTGTCACTATCAAACCATCTTCAATTCTTATTACTCTGTGACATATGCTCTTAGGAACACCTGTTAATTCAAAACTAATTATATCTCCTACTTTAACTTGTTCATAGCCACCTTTTTTGGTAATTACAAAACCATTAACTCTAAGTTCTGGTTCCATGGAACCACTTACAATTATATATGGTTTATAACCAAAAATAAATACTTCTTCATTATTTTTTTCAGATTGATGTACTGCATATATAACATATATAAAAATAATTATTGATACTATAACAAATATATTGCTTATTACTCTTTTCATTCTTTCTCCTAAAATTATAGGGATGGCTATGCCATCCCTTAGTATTCTTGCTAATATTATAAGCTAAATTCTGTTGTTGTAACTTCTGACCATACTGGAGATGGATTGTTTCTAAATTGCATCGCTTCTGTTCTAACTTTAAATGTTAAACTAAGTGCTTGATAATCATTTCCAGCTACTGCCTTAAAGTACATTTTGTAAGCTCCTGTTGTTCCTGTATCACCAGCTATAATTGTTAATGCACTTGGTGCTGTTGTAGATGTTTCTGTTTCTGCCCCTGTACCTACACCATTAATTACAGATGCTCCTGTTGGTGTAAATGTTAAAACACCATTTGTAATAGCACTACCAGAATTGTCTGTTATCACTGTTGTAAGTTTTCCTGTTCCAGCTTTTATTTCAGCTGTAGTAGCTGTTGCTGGATAGAATTCAAACATTGCTGTTGGCACTGTTGCTGGTGGAGTTGGTCCTGGATAAAAATTTGGTCCAGCTGTAACTTCAACAGAAATAACATCTCTAACCCATGCACTTTTATTTCCTGTGTTTGTTACTCCTGTATTAATAGTAACAATATCACCTGGATTTAAATTTGATATTGATGCAAGTGTTTCAGATTTTGTTCCTTCTTCATCTGTCCATTCTCTTGTTATTGTTGTTGTCCCAGCAACTAAATCTAATGTTCCAGCTGTAGCTGATGTTGATGCTGCTACATAATCAGAAAAGTAAGATATTGCTGCTCTTGTAATCATAAATACTGCTACTACTAATAATAGTATCGCAATTATCACCTTTTTATTACTTTTCTCTTTTGTTTTTCTTGTTCCCATATGAACATTTCCTCCTTTTATTTGTTTATTTATTATAAATTTATCACTATTTTCCATAACTGTAAATAGGATTTCATAAAATGTCAAATAAATGAAATATTTGTAACATTTCATAATATTTGCTCTATTTGGAGCGAACTATAATTAAAAAAATATTATCTAAATTAAAGCATTTATAAGAAAATTTATTTATACATTTTTTTGATATGTTCAATAGCACTTTTTTCAAGCCTAGATACTTGAGCTTGAGAAATTCCAATTTCATCTGCAACTTCCATCTGGGTTCTGCCATCAAAAAATCTTTTTGCAATTATCATTTTTTCTCTGCTATTTAATTTTTTCATTGCTTCATTTATAGTTATATTTTCTGTCCATGAATCATCAGTATTTTTTGTGTCCCTGACCTGGTCTTCAATATATATGCTTTCCGCTCCATCACTATAAACTGGTTCTTGTAATGAAATAGGGTCTTGAATCGCATCAAAGCTTAAAACCACCTCTTCTTTTGGAACTCCTAATTCTTTAGCTATTTCATCTATAGTAGGTTCTCTTGAATTTTCCCTTGTAAGTTTTTCTTTAGCTTGCATTGCCTTGTATGCTAAATCTCTGATAGAACGACTTACACGAATAGAATTGTTATCTCTTAAATATCTTCTAATCTCTCCTATAATCATTGGAACTGCATAAGTGGAAAATTGTACATTTTGGGATAAATCAAAATTATCAATAGATTTAATTAAACCAACACAACCTACTTGAAATAAATCATCAACATTTTCACCTCTTCCTGTAAATCTCTGAATAACACTTAAAACTAATCTTAAATTTCCATTTATAAATTCATCTCTTGCTTCCATATCTCCTGATTTTATTTTTAATAATAATTCTTTCTTTTTTGCTCCTGATAATATTGGTAATTTTGAGGTATTTACATTGCTAATTTCTACTTTGTTTATCATATAATAAACCTCCTTGTATTACAATTATTACCAGCAAAAAGGTTTCTTATACAAATACTCTTCGACAAAAAAAAGAAGAAAAAAAGTTTTAAATTTCCAAAACTTTCTTTCTTCTTTTTTAACTTATAAATTAAATAGCAACTTTTTTCTTTTTTCTAAACTCTTTTATTCTTCGCTCTGCCTTATCTGCACTTATTTCTATATCTGCAATTAATTCTTCTGATGTGAAATCTTTTCTTCTTTCAGAATTATATTCTCTTATTTTGTGTATGTCCTCTATTGTGAAATCTTTACTAATTTCTAAGTTATTCATGTTCATCCTCTCCTTCCAACAACATATTAGGCGAATATATATCCATAAACCTATTCATATTTTTCGCTAATGTTATTTGTCTTATTCCATTTATTGTTTTTACATTTACTAAATGTTTAAAGTTCCAAGAAACTATAAAATTACAATTGTTCAATATCGCTGTTGCTATATGCAAGCAATCATCAAAACTTTTCTTTTTTAATATTCCTTCTTCTATAATTTCTCTTGCAAGTTCTTCAATCTCTTTATTTATACTTATTCTATTATATGAAATATCAGCTAAATATTGATAAATTATATCTTTCTTTTCTTCACTACATTGTTCTATTTCATCAAATGCAACACTGCCAATAATAATTTCATATTTTCCAGTCTTTAATATGTTCCAAAATTCTAATGTTTGCTCTTCTCTTTCCTGTGCATCTTTTTGGTGTAAATAGCTCATAACTGATGTATCTAAATAAATAATCGGTTTCATTGTTCATTCCTTTTCTTTTAATTTCTATACATAATTATATCATACATTTATTTATTTGTAACACTTTTCTGATTATTTTACTCAATTTTTATTTTAATCATTCTGTGCATCAATATATTGTTGCATTTGGTCTAGAAAAGCATTCTCTTTTTCTGCAGCCTTCTGATTATCCTCTTTTTCTTTTCTTATTTTTTCTTGTACTTCATCTGACATTATTCGTTTAAGTTCAGCCTCTGCTTCATCTCTAGCATTCTGAATGTTTTCTTGTTCTTGAATATATTTTTCAGTTTCTGTTCTTTCCATATATTTCTCTTCATCTATATCACTATTTTCATTATTTTTAAAGTCTTCTGATTTTTCAGATAAATTATTATTTGCATTATTAGAAGTTTTATTTTCCTCTGTTCCATTAATCAATTTAATTGCAAATACGCCTGCTAATAAGAGTATTAATATTATCAAAACTATTATTATTAATGTGACACCTTTATTACTTTTCATACTTATCCCTACCCCCTTTTATATTTTTAATTTTATCACTACTACAGCGAAATAGGGTAACAGTAAATGAAAAGTAATACAAATGTCACATTTTCGTAACATATAGTGTAATATCTTTATGAAGTTTTACTCATAATTTCTTTCTTCATTTTCCCAATTATCTTTTTCTCTAAACGAGAAATATAACTCTGTGAAATACCGTAACATATCAGCTACTTCTTTTTGTGTTTTTTCATATCCACTTATAAATCCAAATCTCAATTCCATAATATTCTTTTCTCTATTACTCAACCTTTCTATTGAGGCTCTTAATAATGTTTTATCAACTTCATCTTCAATACCTCTTGAAGTTATGTCTGGGTCTGTTCCTAATATATCTGATAACAATAATTCATTTCCATCTCCATCTTGATTTAAAGGTTCATCAATAGATACTTCACCTTTTATTCTATTACTTCTTCTTAAATACATTAAAATTTCATTTTCAATACATCTTGAAGCATATGTAGCAAGTTTAATATTTTTATCTAATTTAAATGTATTTATTGCCTTCATTAATCCTATTGTTCCAATAGAAATTAAATCTTCAATACCGACTCCAGTATTTTCAAATTTTTTCGCTATATATACAACTAGCCTTAGGTTTCTTTCTACTAAAGTTTGTCTTACTTCTTCTTTATCTAATTGCAAAAGTAATTGTTCTTCCTCTTCAGGTGTTAATGGCGGAGGAAGTACTTGGCTACCACCTATATAATATATAGGTAAATTTTCGATTTCCTCATGTCCTAAATATTTACTGTAAATTATGCTTATACTAGATTTTAATACTTGTAAGATGTTCACTTTTAAATTCTCCTCCTTCTAAAATATCTAATCCAACTAAAGCATTATATACTCCAGTTTTAGTTAGCTCTTTATCATATATACCAATTATGGCCTTTATGTTTTCATGTTTTTCCTCTTCAAATTTTATATTAACACTATCTGGTTTGAAACCTAAAAGCAGTCCATTTTGTTTTCCTAAAGATGTAAAAGGAATTACTTTTAATTTTGTTATGTATTCACCAATATCAACATTTCCATTTATTATTCTCTCTATATTATTTAAAACTTTTTCGTCTAATACTGTATTTAATCTTCCGCTTTCTACTACTATAACTGGTATTCTTGTAATTGGCTCTTTTAACATATTTCCTGTATCTACAATTGCTTTTACTGTTGTTTTGTTATTCCCCACAAATATTTCTACTTCACAAAATATATTTTTTTTAACTATTCTTCCTTTTATATTTTTAAATGCGACTGTAGTAATTGCAAATGCTACAATTGCAGCTAAAATTACCACTTTCAATGGATAATAGCCCATAAGTAATCCATTTTTCATTATTATTTCTGCAGGTTTTAAAAAATACAAAAGCGCAAATGCACAACCACCAAATGCAAAAGTAACTAAATAAAAGGTTATTACTTCTCTAAAAAGAGCTTTTAAATTTTTAGGTGTAAAACTTGCATAAATCATAACTGCAGATATAATAAGTTTTAATATAAAGCTTATTAAAATATTTAGTGGAACAAATAATGAAAAAATTACATAGATTGTTCCAACTACACTTGCAAAAATAATTTTTAAATGTTTTAACTTACATTTATTAATTTTACCTGTAGTTAGTAGCAATAAATAATTCATACAAATATTTTCTATTATTACTACATCAATATATATTGTCATGTGATTATTTTAATATATAGTTGTTTAAAAAACTGTCATATCTTAGGGTAGAAAAAAAGAAATAATCTACTTTTTTAGATTATTTCTCTTAATATCTTTACATTTTTTAATTATTTTAACCCTTTATTTTTTCTTAAAAATGATGGTATATCTAAATCATTTTGTGTTGATGGTCCTCCTGTTGTTGGAACATCTATTGTTCCTGTTACACTACTCATCTTCTTTTCAAATGCCTTATTTATTATTGTATCTACTCCTAAGCTTGATATCATACGGTCTTTTTCAAACCCTGTTGCCATAACTGTTATCATAAGGTCATCTTCTAACTCTGGGTCTATTACTGCACCAAAAATTATATTTGCTTCTGGGTCTACACTTCTTTGTACCAATTCTGCTGCTGTATTTACTTCATGTAATCCTAAGCTATCTCCACCTGTTATATTTATTATTACTCCTCTTGCTCCTTCTATTGATGTTTCTAACAATGGACTTTGTATTGCTTGTTTTGCTGCATCTTCTGCTCTATTTTCTCCAGATGCTCGTCCAATTCCCATATGTGCCATGCCTGTATTTAACATTATAGTTTTAACATCTGCAAAATCTAAGTTTATTAATCCTGGTACTGCAATTAAATCTGATATTCCCTGTACACCTTGACGTAATACATCATCTGCCATCTTAAATGCTTCTATTATAGATGTTTTTCTATCTATTATTTGGAGTAATCTATCATTAGGAATTACTACTAATGTATCTACTTTTGTTTTTAAACTTTCAATACCACGTTCAGCTTGTGAACTTCTTTTCTTTCCTTCAAATGTAAATGGTCTTGTTACAACTCCTATTGTTAAAATCCCCATTTCCTTTGCACATTGTGCAACTATTGGAGCTGCTCCTGTCCCAGTTCCTCCACCCATTCCTGCTGTTACAAATACCATGTCTGCTCCGCGAAGTGCTTCTGTTACTTCTGCTCTACTTTCCTCTGCAGATTGTGCACCTATGTCTGGGTTTGCTCCTGCACCTAAACCTCTTGTAATTTTTTCGCCAATCTGAATTTTTGTAGATGCTTTTGATATATGAAGTGATTGTCTATCTGTATTTACTGAAACAAATTCTACTCCTCTTATTCCAGATTCAACCATTCGGTTCACTGCATTTCCACCAGCACCACCTACTCCAATCACCTTAATTGTAGCTGTTCCGTCTAACATTCCATTTTCTTCGTAATCCATAAAGATTTTTCCTCCCTTGTTTAATATTTATATTTGTAAAATTAATATCATTTTTATGAATAAAAAAAGTCTTTTACTTTTTCTAATACATTTCTTAACACATGTGTTTCTTCTCCCATTGTATCTACACTACTTGATACTGTCTTTGCAAATGGGCGACTACCTATGTATCTTACTATCGAATATGCTGCACTATATGTAGGCTTTACAACACTTGTCATTCTTCCTGTTGCTATCTTTACTGGAATGCCTAATATTATTTTTGCACTAACATCGCTTTTTGCAATTGATGTAATTCCAAGTCCAGTAATTATTACATTATTTATTTTTGATTTTAATCCTTTTGCTTGTATTTCTTTACTTACTAAAGAAAAAATTTCTTCCACTCTTGCCTCTATTATTTCTATAAGTTCTGAACTTTTTATTGTCTTATTTCCAGTTTTATATGTATTTAAAATTATATTGTTATCATTATCTATAAAAGATTTTAAAGCTAATCCATATTGTTTTTTTAATTTATCTGCTTCATCATATGATATTTCTAATACTTGAGATATATCTGATGTTATATTGTCACCACCAAGTGTAATTGTATTTGCATATATTAATGTATTACCTTCAAATACTCCTATTTCAGTATTGCTTGCCCCTATGTCTAATACCATTACTCTGTCATTTGTTTCATTTGCATCTAGTATAAAACTTCTTTCTGCTACAACATTTGGAACTATTCCATCTAATTCTATTCCTGCTTTTTTTACTATATTAGTAATTTCTTTTATATATTCTTTATCTGCTAAGACTATTTGAGCATTTAATGTAAAATTTGAGCTTAGTTGACCAACAGGATCTTCTAGTTCTTTGCCATTATCTAAAATAAATTTATCTAACATCAAGTCTATAAGTACTTTATCCTCTGGTATATCTATATCTTTTGATTGCATTATTGCTACTTGTACATCTTTTAAAGATATTCCTGCATATATATCTTTTGTCTGACGAGAAATTGAATTTTGTACAATTGTGATATGCTTTCCTGGAATATTGATATAAGCTGAATTTATTTTTATGTTTGCTTGTTTTTCTGCTTCAGTCACAGCTTTCTTTATTCCTTTTATTATATCTTCACTATTTATTATTTTACATTTTTTTATTCCTGCACATTCACATGCATAGGTACATACTGTTTCTATCTGATTGAATTTATTTATTTCACCAATAACTATAGAAACCTTAGAAGTACCTATATCAATGCCAACTATTATATCTCCTATTGCCAAGTTAGTCTCACCATCTTTCCATTTATAATAGAATATTATATAATACTTTAAAAGTCAATACTTTTGTAATAAACTTGTAATATAATTGTAACATTGTAAGTACATGACACTTGTCTATGCTTTTTTACTACCCAATTTACTCAAATAGTATCTTCTTATATAAGACAAGTTATTAAACATTCTTCCAACAAATACCACTATTGCTGCTATATAAATATCTACATTTAATCTTTCACCTAGATATACTAAAAGTATTGCAAGAATTGCATTTCCAAAAAAGCCTGAAACAAATACTTTAATGTCAAAGTAATTTTTTAAAACTGCTACTATTCCACCAAACACTGAATCAAGTGCTGCAATTATTGCAATCGCCAAGTAACTTGAATATGTATAAGGTATTATTGGTGCAAACATCCCACCTATTACACCTAAAATTACTCCTATCACCATTGCTATAAGTATCATATTAAAACCACCTTTCATTCATCTTTCATAATCTCTAAATAATCTATTTTTATTTGTCCATCATATCTTTCTATTAATATATTATTTTCTTTTGTTATATCTATTTTTTCTCCTAATATCTTAGTTTCATCCACATATCCACCTTTTATAGTTAATCCACTTTCTAAATAATTAGAATTTCCTATTGCTTTTACTGTATATGGTGATGTTATTCTTTCTCCATTCACAAATATAAAATTATATACTGTCCTTATTTCTGTCATTGGGCATATTCTTTGTCCATTGATAGATATTGCCTCTGCACCTGCCACTCTCAACTCATTTAAAAGTAATAATAAATCTATATCAGTTATACTCTTTTCTTCTGTGTCCTGTAATATAACAATAACTCCTTCACCAGTTACCTGCGTTGTTCCAAACAGCATATTTGCTTGCATTAATTCTTCCTGTAAAATTACAGAAGATTCTTTACTTGTACTTATTGCATCATTATATTCTTGTATCTTAAGACTTGTTTCATCATATTTTTTAGATGCCTCTTCATATTTTGTCTTCCAGCTAACTAATTCAGTTCTTAGTTCTGTTTCTCTCATTGTTTCCAAAGCTATTAAATCTGTTTCTCTTACAGTTTTAAATTGAATATACATTACATATACTAATGCAAAACATACAAGCCCTAAAGTTATACTCATTATTATTTTATTTTTCATTATACTTCCTCCATTTAGTCTAAGTATTGCATAAACTCTTTAGTAATAATTCCATCATATTTATAAATTTCTATATTATTTTCTTTTTTTATTTCTACCATTTTCCCTTGACTCTTTAATGCTTGTATAAGTCCTCCAGGCATATTTAATGACATAAGTGATTCTGGAAAACCTATTGCTTTTATTGTATATGGAGCTGCAACTCTTTCACCATTTATTCTTACAACTGGTCCTACACAAGTTATTGATGTCATACTTGTAATTCTTAATTCATTTACAGATATGGCTTCTGCCCCAGCAGCTTTAAGTTCATTTACTACTTTTAAAATATTAGTGTCATGTATTAAATATGGATCTATTGATATTACTTTATTAGGATCTATTGTTTTATTATCATCTAATGTTACTATTACTCCTTTTCCTTTTACATCAGTAAGCCCAAGAAGTGCATTTATTTTTTCTAATTGTTCCTCCATTGCAATAGCTGTAGTATCATTTTCTGTTGTTTTTTTTCTTATATTTTCTAGTTCTTTTTCTCTTGATTTTATACTGTTTGATATAGAATCATATCTTTGTTTCCACTTTAGTACTTCATCTCTTAATTTGTTTTCAGTAATATCATGTGAAACTTTAGAATTTGTACTTTCAACTGTCTTTATTTGCATTGATATAGCAAATGTTAATACAAGACATATTATACAAAACATCACATTCATTAGTTTTTTATTCATAGCCCCCTCCTAACGTGGTGAGAAAAATACATTGGTTTTATTCAAATCACCATTTGCAAATATTTCACCTTTGTTTCCTTTCTCATGTTCTAATATTGCCTTTACATAAAGCATCCTTGTTCCTAAATTCGTGGCATCTCCTAAATGTATTAATTTATTTTCGCTTTCCAATTCTAAAATGTAATCTTGGCTTGTCCCTATTCTTATTCCTGTTATTAAATTTGAAAATTCATTATTAGTTGCTGATTCCATTATTTTTAACACTTGTTCTAGTTTAATTAAATCTTTTTCTATAAGTCTTTTACCCATTGTAATTTCTTTTGTATCTTGTCCATAAATTATTGGCACATTCAATTTTTCAGTTGCAATTTCTAATATATATCCTTGATTATTTATATATGCAAAGCTTCCATCTTTTTCTATTTGAAATGTTGCTATCCTTTCTGTTACTTTTATATTAACTTCTCCTGAAAAAGTTTTACTTATATTAACTGTATCTATATATGCATTTTTCTTTATGTTTTTCGCTATCTGATTTTTACTTTTTAAAAATATATTTGTTCCTAATTGTATCTCAGATAAATTTATTATTTCTTCTCTACTCATCTTTAAGTTATTTTCTATTTTTATTTCTTTTATATTAAATATAGGAGATAATATAAAACATATTGACCCTATTGTTATTACACCTATTAAAATAAATATAAAGATTGGTTTACTGCTTTTACTCTTCTTTTGTTTTTTATTTTTTGAAACTGCTTTTACTTGCATTTTCTTCTTTGTTTTTGAAGACTGTTTTACAGGTGCTTTTTTTGGTTTTTCTTTTATTATATTTATATTTTTTGCATCTATAATAATTTCATCTTCTTTTCTATTTTGTTTTGCTTTGCTTACTTTTTTTTGCATTTCTTTTGCTTTTTCTTTTGCACTTTTATCCAAAAACAGCACCTCCTTTTCTTCTGTTTACTTTATTTGTTTTATATTTGCACCTAATTTATTTAACTTTTTATCTAAACCTTCATAACCTCTTAATATATGTTCTATATTATTTACTGTTGTTTCTCCTTTTGCTATAAGCCCTGCTATTACTAATGATGCTCCACCTCTTAAATCTGGGGAATTTACTGTTGCACCAGATAATCTTGTTACACCTTCAATTATTGCAACTTTTCCTTCCACAGTAATTTTTGCACCCATTCTTGCCAATTCATTGGTATATTTATATCTATTTTCGAATATATTTTCTATAATTACAGATGTACCTTTTGAAACTGTTAATATGCTTCCAAATACAGATTGCATGTCAGTAGGAAACCCTGGATATGGCATTGTTTTTATTGTTGTATTTAATAGTTTTTTAGGTGCCTTTAGACACACACTATCTTTTTTTACATCAATTTTACATCCACACTCTTCTAATTTATGTAATATTGGATCCACATAATCTGGTATTACATTTTTTAATTGTATTATCCCACCTGTAATTGCTGTCGCACATAACAAAGTACCCGCTTCTATCCTATCACAAATAATTGTATATTTAGTATCTTTTAATTCTTTTACTCCCATTATTTTTATACAATTACTTCCTGCTCCAGTTATTTTTGCTCCCATTGAATTTAACATGTTTTGTAAATCGATTATTTCTGGTTCACGAGCAACATTTTTAATAACTGTTTTCCCCTCTCCAAGAACACTTGCAAGCATTATATTTTCTGTTGCACCTACACTTGGAAAATCAAGCTGAATTTTTGCACCTTTTATTCTATCACAACTACATCTAATAAATCCACTATCTTCAGCAATATTTATACCTAATTTTTTAAAACCCTCTAAATGTAGGTCTATTGGTCTTGCACCAATGTCACAACCGCCTGGATGTGAAAAGGTTACCTCTTTAAATCTTCCTAAGATTGCCCCAGCTAAAATAACAGAAGACCTCATTTCTCTCATCAAGCTATCTGGTATTTCAGTTATCTTCATTTCTGATGAATCTATCACTATTTTACTATTACTTTCTTTAATTTTACAGCCCAAACTTTTAAGTATTTCCATAGTCATTTTTGTATCATGTATTTTAGGCACATTATATAATGTGGTAGTTCCTCCATTTAATATAGCTGCTGCCATTATCGGTAGTGATGCGTTTTTAGAACCTGAGACAAAAGCTTCACCTTCAAGTCTATTGCCCCCTTCAATTATGTAACTAGACATAAAAATCCACCTTTCATGTTTTTTTATTATGCTATATATTACGTATTGCTTACATAAAAGGTGAATGGTAAATATCAAAAAGAGAATTTGAATTTCCAAATTCTCTTTTTGATTTACTTTACAACAAATTTTTTACAGGGGACAGTGCTACTTTGAAAGCACAACCCAGACAATAATAGAGTCGTGTCTGTAAACAGGACACTCGCCATGCGCGACGTCTGACTCAGGAGTGTCACTATCGTCATTAGAACAGCCACCAACATACGAGAAGCCGCTCTTTGAGCGATTATCTTTGACAATACGATAACGCTTGTATTGTCTGTCTGCTCTATCTGCAACAGCTTCCCATCCTTCTGAGATTACCTTACTTGCAAGATAAAGAGCATATTGGTGAATATTTCCCATACAACTGCCATTCTCTTTGTCAAATGCTTCTGCCCAGTCAACCAATTGATTACAGCTAAATTCTTTATCATCTGGTACTTCTGGTACTCCACACCAAAAGTTGCCTACTTCTTCTTGATAAGGAAATCCTTCTGTCAAGATTAGTTTTTGCAACTCCTTTTGCCATTCTGTTGGTCGTTCTCCTTCAAAATCTGCTCGATTCAAACATTTGGTATCCACATATTCATACTGAATACCTTTCTCTTTGCTCTCTGCAACAAGTCTTGTGCCTTTTGGAAGTTCCACAGCTATCCCGTCTTTTGTTATAAGAATCTCACTCATGTCCATTTTCCTCCTGTTATTCTAATTTAAGGCTTTTGCCTCATGTATAATATATTAACACAAGTTCACATAATTTGCAATCAGTTTTAGTTATCTTCTTTATCTTCTAGAGTTTCTAATCTGGTAATTTCTTTTACACAAAACCCTTTTAAATTAGGAATGCTATTCATTGCTGTATCCCATATTACTTCTACATCCATCTTGCTATACCCATGTGCAAAAAAATTTCTCATTCCAACAATTTGACGCCAATTCATTTCATTAAGAGTTTCTTTTTGATATTCATCTGTTAAGTGATTTGCTAGTTCTCCTATTTGAAAAATTGCCATACTAGTAGCATTTCTAAAAATATGGCTATTAAAAAATTCATTTTTATCATTACTAAAATCATTAAGAGTTTCCTCTACTTGTTTACAGTATTTTAATATATGCTTTAATACTGCAATATCCCTATCTCTCATATACCAGTTCCCTTTCCTTTAAAATTTCTGAATAAAACTCTTCATCTAATTCATCTGTAGGTTGTTCTGTAAAAGTTTCTTCTGTTATAACATCTATACTTTTAGAAAGATTTTCTTTTAATTCTTCAAATAATCCACCTAATTCAAATAAAGTTTTAATCTTTCCTCTTTTTATTAATAAATCAATATCACTTTCTGGAGTAGCTTCACCTCTTGCATATGAACCAAAAATATATGCTCTATCTACTCCATATTTAATTAATATAGGAATTATAATTTTTTTCACTTCATCAATTGTATATACTCTTGTACTCATTTTCCACTTGCTCCTTTCTCGTTTATTTCTAATAGTATTATACCACATATTTTTAACATGTGTCTATTCTTTCTTTTTTAAGTTCAATTATTTTTAAATTAGCCTTCGAAGCGGTCGGCACGGAGGCCAAACCCTACATTTTTACATATAAAAAAGAGAATTTGAATTTCCAAATCCTCTTTTTTGATTTACTTTACAACAAAATGTTTTACAGGGGACAGTGCCACTCTGGAAGCACAACCCACGCAACAATAGAATCGTCTCTATAATTCGGATAAAGGATATGCGCGACGTCCGAAGCAGAATAATTGTAGCTGCTAAAAGAACGCCCAACAACATACGAAAAACCGCTCTTTGAGTGATTGTCTTTGATAATACGGTAACGCTTATATTGTTTGTCTGCTTTATCTGCAACAGCTTCCCAGCCTTCTAGGATTACCTTACTTGCAAGATAAAGAGCATATTGGTGAATATTTCCCATACAACTACCATTTTCTTTGTCAAATGCTTTTGCCCAATCAATCAACTGATTACAGCTAAATTCTTCATCTTTCGATACTTCTGGTACTCCACACCAAAAGTTGCCTACTTCTTCTTGATAAGGAAATCCTTCTGTCAAGATTAGTTTTTGCAACTCCTTTTGCCGTTCTGTTGGTCGTTCTCCTTCAAAATCTGCTCGCTTCAAACATTTGGTATCCACATATTTATACTGAATACCTTTTGTTGCAAAAGTTTTTTCCATGTCCATTTTCCTCCTGTTATTCTGATTTAAGGCTTTTGCCTAAGTATATATCTTAACATGATTTTACATAATTTGCAATTGAATTTCAATTATTGCATACTTCTTTTAACTCGCCGTCTTCAATATTTAACACTATATCTGACTTTTTTGATACATCTGATGAATGTGTTACTACTATTACACATTTTCCAGAATCTTTAGCTAAAGATTTAAATATATCTATTATTTCTACTCCTGTTTTTTTATCCAAATTTCCTGTTGGCTCATCTGCTAAAATTACTGGTGCATTTCCAGCAACTGCCCTTGCTATTGCAACTCTTTGTTGTTGTCCTCCTGACAATTGCCTTATATCTCTTTTACATTCCTCCTCAGTCAAACCTAATTTTTTTAATATTCTTAATGCTTCTTCTTTTTTGTTTTTCACTTTTGATTTTGATATATCTAATGCTGCTACAACATTTTCTATTGCATTCATATATTTTATTAGATTATAACTTTGAAATACTAATGCTACATCTTTTTGCCTATATTTTGAATACCCTATTTCCTTTATGTCATTTCCTTCAAACAAAACGCTTCCACTGATTGGCTCATCCAATGCTCCTGCCAAAGATAATGTTGTTGTTTTACCTGAACCTGATGGACCTACTACTGTATAAAATGTTCCTTGTTCAAATTTATATGAAACTTTATCTAATATTTTTCTTTTATTTCCTTCATATAAGAAGGTTACCTTATCAAATTCTAAAATTGACATTTAAATTCTCCTTTCACAATTAACCTGCATTAGTCAATATTCTTCTTGGGTTATATCTCATTACCATTATTCCTGGAATTGCTGTTCCTATTAAAATTATACCTAAACCTACTGAATATAGTTTTATTATTGAATTAGAATCCACAGAAACATCAATTTCATCTATTGCTTCTACATTGTTTCCTCCTATTAATGTTCCGCTATTTCCTATAACAACTGGCATTCCTCTTCCACCTAATGGTCCATTTTGATTATTACTTTCTTCTTGTACAGCTAATTCTTTATTTAACAATGATTCTCCAAAACTTTTTGATATATATTTTCCTGTAAATATTGATAAACTAAATGCTAGTATTCCAATAACTAAAACTTCTGTCATATATTGAAAAATAATTTTTAATCTGGTTTCTCCTAATGATAGTAATACACCTGTTTCATACATTCTTTCTTTTATCCATAATGTTAATATTAATGCAAGAATTATTCCACCTGCTATCCCAACTATCCATACTACCATCATAGAAAATGAAGCTACATTTTCTATTGGTCCCATCATTTGTTCATATTGTACATTATTTGCATCAACTGTAAATTTATCCCAATCAATATCTGTTTTTGCAATAGCTGCCAAAGCTTGTTCCATATTTACTGGGTCATCTATTGAAAATACTACACTGTCTATTCCATCTGTTGAACCACCCATTCTTATTCCTCTTCCACTTGATGAATCTTGACTTGCTAATTTCTTTAGTTCTAAAGCAGTGTCTACATTTACATATATTTTATTATACGCTTGCATAAATGCAATATTTGCTGCCATCGAATTATTTTCTGTTGTCTCATAAATACCAATAATTGTTAATTCAATTGACTCCCCTTCTGATGATGATTTTATTTTTATTTTATCTCCAATACTTAAATCATTCGCAGCTGCTAATTGCTTTTCTATTACTACTGTTTTTTCTGTGTCTGTCCCTACAATTCCTTCTCCTTCTATCAACTTCTCTGTACCATCTTTAAATGTACTTGTTGTATATGTTGATGTTACTCCTGAAATTGTTAAATCTGGCATTGTAAGTGTTCCTCCATTAGTTCCACCACCTATTACAAATGCTCCTCTTGCTTCACCTTGTGGAGCTTCCCTTCCTTCAGCTTCATTTGCAACCACTGGCTCAAACCCATCTGCATATCCCTGTGCACCCACTGTTATGTTATAATCAACAACATAGTCAACTTCCATTATTTTGTTTATCATATCTTGAGTAATAGGTTCTACAGTTACATCCACTCTTCCTAGCGATACTCTTTCACCACCATTATTTTGATTTCTTCCAAATTGTTCTTGCATTATTTTTTGCATATCAAATGATAATGTTATATTACCACCTAATTTTTGCCTCGCAAGATTTCCTGCTGCCTTGGTTGCATTCTGTATTGCAAACCCTGCTAAAACTAAATTTGCTATTATTATAAATAGCACCATAAGTATAATAGTTTTAGTCTTCCTTCTTGTAATTGCATAAATTGCTCTTTTTACAAAACTCATATTAAAACCTCTTTTCTTCTAACTTAGTTTACTCTGTATTTATGTTTATTTTGTGACTAACATTTGAAAAATGAGTTATTTTCCATAACTCATTTCCACTGTATATTTATCTTTATTTAATGCATCTGGCCCAGATATTTGAACTTTTATTTTCTTTAGAACTTGTGTTGTACACTCTATTTTGTATTCTTTTGATGTATCTCCTTCAAATAATTTTGGTCTTTCTTTCCCTGTATATTCATTAAACTTAGAATAAAATTCTGTATAATATTTTATTAATTCTTCATATGATTTTGTTGCACTAGTAATACTTACAAAAGCTTCTATTACTTTTCTATCTTTATCCATCACTAACTCATAACTATTTATTTCTCCGTAATCTATAATTGGCAAAAAATCTTCTGGGTATTCACTCACCTTGCTTATATTACCACCACTTTTTTTGAGAGTTTTGCCACCAAAGTCATTGTCTATTTCCTGTGAGTTTGCTCCACTAATAAAATCCATAAAGTTTGTTGTTTTTGTAAAATATATTCCAATTGCTACTACTATTATTATAATTAATATTGCCAAATATTGTAATTTCATATCAAACTTCTCCTTTCCATCTCTGAAAGATATCTCCATGTTCCTATTTGTAAATCTTTTACCCCAATCTCGCCAATCTTATTTCTATGTAATGCTAACACTTTTTTCTCTATTGCTTCACACATTTTTCTAACTTGCCTATTTTTACCTTCATGTATTGTTATAGCAAGTCTTGATGTATCTTTATCTGTTTTCAATATTTTTACTTTAGCAGGTTTTGTCATATAGTCATCCACTTGCACACCTTCTTGCAATTTATTTACTTCTTCATTTGTAACAATTCCTTTTAAAGTAACTGTATATGTTTTATTAACTTCATGTTTAGGATGTGTCAATTTATATGTAAAATCTCCATCATTTGTGAGTATTAATGCTCCTGATGTATACATATCTAATCTACCACATGGCACAATTTTTTGTTTTATTTTTATTAGCTCTAATACTGTTGGTCTATTAAATGGGTCATTTGCTGTTGTTACATATCCTATAGGTTTATTTAATAAAATATATACATATTCCTGTTTTTTTACTTCTTTATTTTCAAATAGAACTACATCTTCATCTGTAACTTTTGTTCCAAGCTCTTTTATAATATTTCCATTTACTGAAACTTTTCCGAGACAGGATGTATTCTTCACATTTCCTTCGAGATGCTATCCCGATGATCTGCTAAATATTTTTGTAATCTTTCCATATATTCACCTTTTTATAATTTAATCATATTATGTAATATAATGCCCATGGGATTTATATAGATTGTTAGATTAGAGTTGTTTCAATACTTCTTGAAAATGTTGGGGCAACTCTGTTTCTAGCTCCATATCATTACCCATTATTGGATGTTTAAACTTTAGTTTTTTTGCATGTAACATTTGCCCACCTTTATCATTTGAATATAACATATCTCCTATAACTGGATATCCTATTTGTTTCATATGTACTCTTATTTGATGTGTTCTTCCTGTTTCTATCTTTATCTCTAACAAAGTTGCTTTTTCATATCTTTTTAGAACCTCAAAATGTGTTACTGCATTTTTGCCTGTCTTTGTTACTGCCATTTTCTTCCTGTCTTTGTTATCTCTTCCAATCGGCATATCAATTGTACCTAAATTTTCTTTTACTACCCCTCTCACAAGTGCCACATATGTTTTTTCTATCTCATGTCTTTTCATTTGTTCACTTAAATTAATGTGTGATTTATCATTTTTTGCAATTATTAACAGTCCTGATGTGTCTTTGTCTAATCTGTGCACTATCCCTGGTCTTAGAACACCTCCTATTCCAGAAAGAGAGTCTTTACACTTATATGCTATTGCATTTGCTAATGTATTTTCAAAATTTCCTGCCCCTGGATGTACTACCATTCCTTTTGGCTTATTCACAATAGCAATATCATTATCTTCATAAATTATTTCTAATTTTATGTCTTGCGCTTTTAATTTTGCTTCTTTAGGCTCTGGTATATTTAATGTAATATTATCTGTTTCACTTACATTGTATGATGCTTTTATAGTTTTTCCATTAACCAATACCTGCTCTTCTTTGATTAACCTTTGTATACTTGCTCTTGAAAGTTCAGGATACTTTTCCTTCAAGTATGAATCTATTCTACTCATCAAATGCTCCTTTTGTTTTGTCTTTACTTATTATTATCTTGAAAAGAAATGCTGGTAATGCCATCATCCTAACTATTCTCCATGGTTCTTGTATAAGCCTCCACAACCACTCTAAACCTATTTTTTGAATAGTTATGGGTGCTCTTTTTAATTTGCCTGCTTCAAAATCAAATGTTCCACCCTGACCTGCTGCCACATCTACTTTTAATTCATGTCTATGATTATATATCCACTTTTCTTGTCTAGGTGCACCTAATGCAACAAATAAAACATTAGGCTGTAACTCATTTATTTCTTGTATCATTTTCTTTTCTTCTTCACTATTAAAAAATCCATTATGTGTTCCAACAATTTTTATGCTAGGATACATTTTTATTATATTTTCCCTCGCTTCTCTTATTACTGCTTCTTCTCCACCTAAAAGATAAAATGTCCAATTTTCTTTTAACCCCAATCTAAGTATCTCTCTAAAATATGATTGTCCTGGAATTCTTTGTTTAAATGCTTTTCCTTGAAGCTTTGCTCCAAGTTCCACTCCAACACTATCTGGAGTTGATAAATCAGATTGTTTTAAAATATCAAAAAACTCTTTATCTCCATTTGCTTTTATTATGAATTCTGTATTTGGTGCAAATATCATTTTACAAGTCTTATTACTTTCTTCTATTAATTCTTTTGTTCTCTCTCCTGCTTCTGCTAATGTAACGCTATCAATTGGTACTCCAAGTATTGTTATTTTTTCCATCACAAAATACCTCTTTTCTTACTTTTCAGTGTATATACTGTTATAAATAAAGCAAGTAACATCCAGCCTACAACCAAAAACACATCTGCAATATTAAATATTGGAAATTTGAAAATATCTGTTATATCTATGAAATCTACTACAAACCCTCTACAAACTCTGTCTACTAAATTACTTACCCCTCCTGCAAATATCATAAGTAAACTTATTAACACTTTTGTATCTAATTTATCTTTTTGGATAATTACAAATCTCATAACTATACCTAAAACAACTATATTTGTAATTATAAATGTCATTGTATTATTTTGTCCAATTCCAAATGCTCCGCCTGTGTTTTCTATATAAGTAAATTTAAGTAAATTATCTATTATCTTTATTTCTAGATTATAAATATTGTTTACTATTAAAGCTTTTGTAATTTGGTCTATTGCTACTAAAACAGTCACAAAAAGAATTATAAAAATTACTAAGTTTCTAGTATTCCTTTTATTCTCCATCTTTTAGCCTTTCATAAATAACAAATCTATCATCTTTATATAATTCATTATATTTGTTATTCCTAGATAAAAACATATTTAATTTCGAAGTTCTAAACAATATTACATGTGTTACATTATACTTTGTAAACATATCTTCATAATAAATCCCAATTTGAGATGTATTCATTGCATCTACAAATATATCATTATCTCTTCCATTAAATTCTTTAGTATATAAATCTGCTCTTGAATCTATAAATACTTTTATGTCATTCATTAACAAATAACTACCATAATTGTATTCATTGTATAACCTCATATTTTCTACATCAAGGTTTTCTAATATATACTTTGCTGCTTCTACTGGATAATTATGTGTTGATACATATTGAGCTTTTATTGTAGGTCTAATTAATAATATTGACATTATAAGAACTATTGATACTGTTATTATTTTCCCATAGATTGTTGTCATTAATCTAATAAACTCTTTTGTTCCATTTGGTTCATACTTGTCAAAAAGCATTGCAATGAATTGCCCTAAAACTGGTGATGCTATTAATATAAACATAGACATTTGGCGTCTTGTCATAAGCGCTAATATTAGTAATCCTGTAATCATCAAAAAATCCCTAAGTTTTATTTTTAAGTTTGTAAAAATTAAAAATGCTAATAAAATTGTTACTGCAACTAAAAATTCCTTTTGATTAATTAATGCCAATGGTTGATGTTCACTAATATATTTAGTACTATCACCTGACATTATTTTAGATAAATGAGTATAGGGGTTGTCTCCCCATTTAGTTATTAATCCAGTTGCTGCACAAATTATTAATATAATTATCAGCCATTTAACCATTGGACTTCTTTTTATATCTAGTTTGTTAAATTCTATTTTTTCTTTATTTGTAAGTTTTTTGATAAAATCAATTATAATTGCAATTATATATTCCCCAATATATGGTAATGCCAGCACAAAGAAAAATGGCCATACTGCTGCATGTAAATCAGTAATAAATATTGCTATAGCAATTAACCCTATGCCATACCCTATCTTCTTCTTTTCTAAAAACATTTCTATAAATAGTATTTCTAAAGTAAATAATATAAATGTTACAAGTTGTGCTCGAGCTGCAATAAAATCTTGTAATAAATACATAACTCCTAATGTTAAAATAAATGCTACCAATTTATTTTTTGTTATTTTTGCATTTGTAATGTATACAATTATGCCAAGTATACATGAAAGCACTATAGTAGATATATATATACCAGCATGTCCACCTATATCATATATTTTATAAATCATAACATCATATAACCAATGTGGATATGTATATGGCACATCTTCATGCCACGTAAATTGGTCTATTTCTGTCAATCCTTCTTTTACTATGTGTTCTCCCATCTTTATTGTATAAAATGTGTCATTTTGTAATGTCTTTGGTGCAAGTGAAATACATAAAATTATAATACATAATATTACAAGTACTGTAAAACTTATATTTGTTTTCTTGTCCATAAACTTCCCCTTTATTTTTCTTACATCTTATCATATACTTCTATTTGTTACAATATTTATAGTTGATTTTTACAAATTATTAGAATATAATTAAGCTATCTGGAGGTGAATAATATGAAAGATCAATCTTTTAAACAAGTTTTTAATAAAGGTAATAGTAAGAAAGGTTTTGCAGATTCTAGTCAGACCACTAAACCAAATGGCAAAGCTGGTTTCCAAAGAAATCATACTTTAACACAAAATAAAGGTGGTGGAAATAAATCAGGTGGCAAGTAATAATATAAACCAAGAAAAACATGTAGGATTGGTGTATCACCCTACATGTTTTTTATATTGAATTATTACTTTAAAAAACCATTTATAATCTTAGCTTCCGCTTCTTTTTCTGACAAACCTAAAGTCATTAACTTTATCAACTGTTCTCCAGCAATTTTTCCAATTGTAGCTTCATGTACAAGTTGAGCATTAACATTATTAGCATGTATTTCTGGTATTGCTTTTATTTTTGCCTCATCCATAATAATTGCATCACATTCAACATGCCCATAGCACTTAGTATTACCTGTTACTTTTGATATGAATTCTTGTGTAGAATTATTTTTAGCAACCGCTCTTGATACCACATGCGTGCTTGAATCATCTCCATTTAAATTTACTTCAAATACTGTTTTTGCAAATTGCTCATCATGTGTCATTATTTTTTCTGTTACAATAAAACTACTTCCTTCTTCTAAATTACCAACTGTTTCTCTTATTGTAGAATCGACCCCTTCAATTTGAAGAGTATCCATTTCTAAAGTTGCATCTTTTTTTAAATTTACAATTGTTTTAGGATTTAATATTTTTTGTCCTGTTCCTTTTCCACTACCATAATGTTTTTCTATATATTTTACTTTTGCACCTTCTTCTAAATAAAATGTGTGTATTCCATCATGTCTTGAAATCATATGGTCTTCATTGTGAATTCCACAACCTGCAACAATAGTTACTTCTGCATTTTTTCCTATATAAAAATCATTGTATACCAAATCAGTTAAACCACTTTCTGTAATAATAACTGGTATATGAACACTCTCTCGTTTAGTATCTGGTTTTACTATAATATCAATTCCCTGTTTATCTTCTTTAGTAACAATATTAATATTATCAGTTATATTTCGCTGCAACCCTTTGCCATTTCCACGCACATTATATGCTCCATCAAATTCAGATTTTCCTGTAATCATATTTAATATGTTTTTTTCTGTTTCATTTAAATTATTTTCCATTATGACTCTCCTTCATACATTTGTTGCAACTATTTGTTTCATTTAAAATATTAGATAATATAACTTCTTTATTCCCTTTGTTTTTTATTTCACCTTTTTCAACCAATATGACTTCATCTGCAATATTCAAAATTCTTTCTTGATGCGAAATTATTACTATAGAGCCTTGTACATTTTTTGCTATATCTTTAAAAGCTTCTATTAAACTATTAAAACTCCAAAGGTCTATTCCCGCTTCTGGTTCATCAAAAATAGACAATTCAGTTCCTCTTGCAAGTACTGTTGCTATTTCAATTCTTTTCAATTCACCACCAGATAATGAAGAACTAATTTCTCTATTCATATATTCACCAGGACAAAGCCCAACTGCTGATAAATACTCACAGTTTTCACATTTTTTATATTTATTATTTGATAAACCAATCAAATCTTTTACAGTTATTCCTTTAAATTTAACTGGACTTTGAAATGCAAATCCAATTCCTAAATTTGCTCTTTCTGATATGCTTTTATTAGTTATATCTTGTCCATTAAATATTACTTTTCCTGAATCTGGTTTCTCTATTCCCATTATAATTTTTACAAGAGTAGATTTTCCTCCACCATTAGGTCCTGTTATAACTACTACTTTTTTATTATTTATTGTTAAATTGACATTATTTAATATTTTTTTATTATCTTTTGTAAAACATATATCTTTTAACTCTAGCATATATTCTCCTTACTAACTTTAATTCTATGCAATTATACCACAAAAAAAGGGCATATACAATACGCCATTTCAAGTAGTATGAACACATAAATATGACTTTTATTTATGTAGTAATATGAACACATAAATATGACTTTTATTTATGTAGTAATTGGTTTCATAAACAAAAAGAAGGCATCCTATTCAGGATATCCTCTTTTTGTTACTTTTTTTGTTACTTTTTCTCTTCAAGCTCTCTCAGTACTTCAAGCACTTCATCCTTAGAGTAGAAAAACTGACTATCACCCCTGTCCAATTCACAAGAAAGCAGATAATACGGGATAACAAATAAGTTACCATTCTCTTCTCCAATACCTACCAAGCATTCGTTTGATACGTAATTACCTCCAAAGATAAGTTTAACCTTTTTGCCTACAAATGCTAAAGGATCGGCTGTACCTAACATCTTTCCGATGTTGCATAATTGGTTATACTCTTCTTTTTGGTTAGACATATTTGTCCCCTCTGCTACCACCCAATGTTGAAGTTCCTCCTTTTCTTCCCCGTCTTTTTCAAATGAAAAAGTAATACGAAAAACTACCGAAAGTGCTTCATTTGAATCGAACCAATAATCGCTGTGAAACTCCGCCTTAGAGATAGTGCCAATTACTTCAAAGTACCGTTCTTCTTGATTTGACATTGTCATTTCCTCCTTAAAATTTTTTGGAGGACTATGCCCTCCAAAATTAATCGAAGAGCATACAAAGATGCTTTCATTATATAATATCACACTTTACATAAAAAGTAAATCTTTTCATCCTCAAAAATATGAGTTTTAATCTATTGTTGTTTCAGTTCTGCCTTTTCCTACTACATCTTCTACCAGTGAACGCCATGTATTACAACCTATTATACCATCTGCAGAAAGCCCAGATCTGCTTCTTTGGTAATCCTTTACTGCATTAGCAGTATTATTTCCAAATATTCCATCTAATCCACCAGTTCTATATCCTAATGTATTCAATATGTCTTGTGCAATTAATACATATGAACCTCTACTTCCATGTTGTATTTGTGGATATCCTCCTGTAGGACAAGCAGCTGGACCACGCCTTTTATCAAAATGAACCCATGTAGGGGTTAAGTTCGCAGGTTCAACATAACTCCAAACTCCTGAATTTATAGCCAAAGTTCTTAATGCATTTCTTTCTGCACTTGTTTTCTTTTGTGCTACATCAAAAGAACCTCCTGCATAATGTTGAGATTGTTGTCCGGTGTCCTCCCTCATATGGTCTTTTAAATGCAAACCCAACATCTATTGGTCTGCCATATAAGTACCTAAAACTATTCCACGCTTGCATTGCTCTTTTTTCTGTCCATAATGTTGGCGATTTTGATGAACCTCTAAATTCTCCAACTGTAAGAGTTCTATTTGTATTGTATGGCATTGCCTCTGCTTCACCTCTATAATATGTTTCCATTCTATTGGTGTCATTATTATATACAAGTATCTTAGCCATTTTTCTCTCCTTTCATAATGTAATCTGTATATAATATGACATTTTTATTTAAAAAGTGAAAAATAGAAACCATTTAGATTCCTATTTCACTATTTTCTAATATTTCCTTATATATTTCCATAAATCCTGTTTTATCTCCTGAATATTTTGGTATCTGTATATCATGTCCTGGGAAATCATTCCCTTCAACCAATACTGGTCCTTTTTCTGTTATACACACATCCCATCCAATATATCCCATATCTTCAACAACAAAAGATGCTTGTTTTACTAGTTTTACACATTCGTCCCATTTTGGAACTTGAAATCCTACAATTTTAGTTTTGGTCATAGGATGTTCTTCATATATTGCTCCTGTTCTATCTATTGCTGTATTTGTCACTATTCCAGTTTTAGAATCTACATATGCAGCCATCCCACCTGCATTATAGTTATCTACATATTTTCCACCATTTCCTATTCTTATAGCAGAATAAAATACTTGAGTTTTTTCATTAATTTTTAATGTACATATCCTTATAGTATTTATTGCATGTGGATATATTTCATTCATCTTATCACATTGAATTAATGGTTCTTCTACTAAATCAAAACTGCCATTTGTTGCATATTCAAACATTTCTTTTTTGTTTTTAAAATCAGCTAAATTTACTTTTTCTATTCCTAATCCACAGGCTTGATCATGTGGTTTTAAAAATACTGTTTGATGTTTTTCTATAAAACTTTCAAACTTTTCATAAGATAATTCTTTTGTATGTAAATATTCTCTACCTATATATTTTTCAAATTTCTCATTAAATAAAACTTTACTTATAAAATATTGTCTTGCATCAAGTGTATTATATTTTCTTACTAATGAATCATTTATTGACCTTGTTATATATGTTGCTCTTTCTTTTTTTGTCTTTTCATAAAATTTAAAAAGCCAATAATCCATATATCCTGCACCATATTTTATCCCACATGCTAAAATATCAAGTGTCACAGAAAGTTTATTTCTCCCTGTTTTACTTGATATATCAGCTACTCTGTTTTTTAAATTAGTAGTGTCTATATTTTTTAATCTCTCTATTAAATATTTTGGTTTTATCATAATAAGTCCTCTTATATTTTTATTGCATTATACTTTTTATATAATATCATAGATGCTATTCCCCAAATCACTGCTATACCAAGCACATACATAATCGTATCATTTATTCCTGTTTCTGGTAATTCTTCATTCGCTGTTGTATTAGTAGTTGTGTTTGTATTTACAGTTGTATCAACAGGTTTATCTACTGCAAGAGTTATTTTTGCACTTGATGTACTAATTTCATCTTGTCCATCAAATGCTTTTAAATTAGCTATTGTTATAAGTGCTGAAGATAATGATATAGTATTCTTAGCTTTTAACTCAATCTTTAACACTGCTTCATTGTTTTTTGTTCCTGAAGTATTTTCTATATTAAATTGATTATTTGATGCAACAAAACCATTACTTGTATTTAATGTCCATAACCCTTGTGCTTTCAAGTCACCTATTGTAAGTTTCTCAAATATTGCTGTATCATAATCTATTGTACCTTGTAATGATGTTATTCCATCTGGTCCTGCATCTATATTTTCTACTGATAATGTCAGTGTTACAGTTTGTCCAGCTTTAAACTTTTGTAAACTTGATGTAAGGTTTGCTTCAAAGCTCGCTGCATTTACAGTAGTACTAATACATATCAATAAAATAGCTATACTTAAACAATATAATTTTTTCATTTTTCCTCCCATGTTCTATTTTAATAGAACCTCTTTACTTTTGTTTCATATTTATATTAACATTTATCATTTTTATTGTCAACTCGATAAATGTAATTTTTTGTTTTATTTATATAATAAGTATTTGAAATATATGAATTATTTATTCATTAACATTCTAAATTTCAGAAGCCTTAATAATTATTCTCTCCAATGTACTATTTGTACAAGTGATTAATGTAACTTCCCTTCTCCCATTTGTAAGTTGTGATGTACATGATGTATCTTCTGGCATTACTTGATATTTATCATAAACCTTGTATGTTACCACTCTTCCTTTTAAATCTGTTATATGTATTAAATCTTCTTTTTCTAATAAATGTACATTACTAAACAATTTTGAATTTCTATAATTATGACCTGCTATACAAAAATTTCCTACTTCATTTGGTTCTGGTCCATAAAACTTATTTGGAGATATTTTTAAGAGTTCATCTGATACTCTGGATAAAATTGGATAGTGCAGCTCTATACTTGGTATATCTATTATAGCTATTGCTTTATATTCTCCTTGACTATCTTCCATTTCTCCCTGATTATACTCATTCACTGCGGCCCCTGCCAAGCTATCTTCTAAAGTTGTTACTTCTACAAATCCATTTATATCTTCATTATCTAAAATAATTACTATAGGATTTTCTTCTGTTCCTATTTCTGGTTCATATGTTCCTAATGTAAAACTTGAAAGTATTTCTTTTGACATTTCTTCACTTTTTGCTTTATCATATTCTGCATATATATAACATGAAAACAAAATGCACACTAAAAAAGTTGATAAGAAAAAATTAATTTTATATAATTTCTTTTTTCTTTTCAAGCCAGGCGTAACATATATCTTTCTAGTGTCTAAAATTTGATTCATTCTTTATCCTTTCTAGCCATTTTGTAAGCCTCTCAGATCTCATTGTTGGAAATCTCATTCTTAGTTTCTTTATTTGTTGTTCTAACTTATCTAATCTTTCTTTAATTTCAAGCTGTTTTAAATCTTCTTTAATTTCAGTTAATATATCTAATCTTATATTTATATTATTTAATTTTATTATAGATAGTATTATATCTGTTATAATATAAAAAGACAATATTATTGTAATATAACTTAAAATATTTTCTGGAACCTTTTCTATTAGTCTTACAGTAATAGGATTTGCTATTTCAACAAAAATTATTGCAAGTATTCCCCAAAAAATTGAATTTTTCAAACATAATCTTCCTTGAAAATTAAATTTATCTTCTGAATAATCCCAATACTTAGTTTTAAATAACTTTTCCAGCATTATCCCTACCAAATATTCCCATACTGACAATATTACAAATGCTGTAATGAAAAGCAATGCATATTTACCTTTCAATCCTGTAAATAAGTACATTATTAACGCACCAAATCCATATATTGGACAAAAAGGACCAAATAAAAATCCACTATTTACAAATTTTTTAAATAAACATGTTTTATATGCACTTTCCAATATCCATCCAACAAGTGAATATATCACAAAATATGAAGTTATTTTTATAATTTCATTCATCATATTATCATTCCGGGTCATACAAATATATAGTTTCATATATTTTTATTTGTCCATCTTTATTATGTGCAGTTACTTTTATATTACTCTCACCTATTGGCAGTTGTTGTTCATGAATCATTTCTGCACTTTCATTTTCTGCATTAACAACAGTAGTTTGTCCATTTAAAGATATTTCTATATATTCAATTTGCCTTGGGTCTGTTGCTGTTATTCTTAAAAGTCCTCCTATTTGTTCTATTATTATTGAAGGTTTTACCACAGTCTTATATGTTTTCTCTTCTGTTTTTGAATTATTTGATATATCATATGCAGTAATTTTAATCGTATTTTCTCCATCTGGTATGGCTGTTTCTGTTTCTATATATTTTAAATCATCACCTGAAGCTTCTATAACAACTTCCTCTTCATCTCCCCATTGATATGTTATATATGAAAGTTCTTCATTATCCCTTACAATTATTGTTAATCTAATTCCTTGATTACTTAATGTTATTGTAGGTTTCACATAATCTATACTTGGTTCTGGATTTGGCTCTGGGTCAGGAATTGGATTTGGAGTTGGTTCTCCATTACCTTTTGCTATTTCTATAATTTTATAGTACCCACTTATTTTATATACTCCATAACTTCCCTCGGAAACTAGTACTATTCCAAATAGTACTATCATAAAACAAAAAAATTTAACTACACTGTTAATGTTTACATTTTTGATATCTATTCCTGTAAACACTATTTGATTTTTAGGTTTCATTTTTTCTCCTTATAGTAAATTATATACAATAAATTAAAGAGTGTCAATGGCACTCTTTAACTATTTTTATATCTATAAAACTTTTCTTTTAATTATAAATACACCTGTTCCTAAAAGACCTAATGTTCCTGTTGTTAATGCTATATATGTACCCATATTTCCTGTTAATATTGAAACAAATATTGGTGCATAGTCTTGGTCATCTTCTTCCATTTTATTATTACCTGGAGTTGAATCTTTATCTGGTGTGTTAGAATCATTGTAGTCTTTGCTTATTTCTGCTACATTCCTCATTTCACCAATGTTGTCTCCACTATTTATCCATGTTAGAACTACTTCTACTTCTACACTTTCCCCTGGATTTAACAGTATATTTTCTGTTTGTGTTGTAACTATTTGCTCATTTCCTATATTCAACCAAGCTGGATTGTCTGATTGTATAAACTTCATCCCTTGAGGTATATAATCTTTTATTTCTTTTGCATATCCAGGTATTTCACCTGTATTTGTTACTTTTATTTTATAAACTATTTTAATCTCTGTATTATAAATATTTTTTTCATTTATGTCTATTTTTACCATTTTCTTTGGATCTTCATCACCTGTAAATCCAGTTATTTCTTCTCTAACATTTCCATTTGTTGTTACAATTGCTTTAGATACCCACTTCTTTAATTCTAAGTCAAATATTGCTACTTTAATTTTTTCAGAATCAATATCATCCTCTCCATCCTTATTATTTCCTGGAGTTGAATCAATATCTTCTACACCATATGTATTATAATCCTTGTTTATTTCAGCAATATTTATAACTATTTTACTTGCATCTGTTTCTGTAACCTTAAATGCTATTTTAACATCTTTATATTCGCCTGGTTTAATCTCTGTATTTTCTAAAGCTTTAGAAATCACACTACCATTTGCTTCAGTCCATTTGTTGTCTTTATTTATTTGATTATCTGAATCAAACTTTAAACCTGCTGGAACATTGTCTATTATTTCCTTTGCATATCCTTCTACATTTCCTTCATTACTCACTCTGATAGTATATACTACTGTATCATTCGTTTTTACTACTAATGCATCTGACTTATTTGTATCTCTTCCTGTTATTTGTTTATCATTAACCCCTGTAATAAATTTTTTTAATGCTAAATCAAATATTGCTTTTTCATTTTTTATTGTTGTTTTTATTACAGTTTTTCCTGATGAGTCTCTTTCTATTTTCACATTAGAATCATTACATGTAATTGTCCCAGTTGATTTATTTACATTAATTGTAAATTTATATTCTGTAGCATTACCTTTATATCCTGAAGGTGCTTCTAACTCTTTTATAGTAAATGTGTAATTTCCATCCAATCCTGTGATATTTGGAATAACTGCTACTCCATTATCTTTATTTGTATAAAACTCAAAATTTCTTTCACCTAAAGCATCAGACTTATCACATGTTACTTCAAATTTTGCTGGATTATTTAATATTGGATTTCCATTTTCATCCACTTTTAATATTTCTAAATCATACTTCTTTAAGTTCTTAATTGATATATGGATTGTAATTTTTCCTGAACCATCTTTTGTTGTTTCTCCTATAATCAACTCATCACTTGTTTTGTCTCTTAAAACAATAACTTCTCCTGCATTATTTTTACCTAAAACTAATTTATACTGAGTTTTATCTAATATATATCCTGTTGGTGCTATAATCTCTGTTATTGTATAAGTCTTTTCTCCCGAAAAGTCTAGTATATCTAATTGTATTTTACCAGCACTATTTGTGGTATATTCAGTAGAACTATCACTTATAGTAAATTTAGCTGGATTATTTTCTATTGCATTTCCTGTAACTGCATCTATTTTTAATATTTCTAGTCCTAGTGATTTATAATTTGGAATTTTTGCTGTTATTTTATTACCAGAAACTGTAACTTTCCCGTTTAATGCTTCTGATGTACTCTTTATACTTATATCTCCATTTTGTGCTCTAGTAATTGTAAACGATTTTTCTCTATTATCCAAACTATATCCTTCTGGTGCTGTTACCTCAACAATTTTATATGTATAATCTCCTACATATCCATCTAAATTTTTAATAGATATAATTCCATTTGTTGCCACATATGTTTCTGTTCCATTTATTCCTTGACCACTTACTTCAAACTTAACAGTACTTCCTGTTATAATACTTCCTGTATATCCATCAACTTTTTGAATTTCCATTTCATATTTTTGTAAGTTTGGCACTTTTACTATTATTTTATATCTTCCAGATGTATTTGTTAAAGATATATTACTACTTAAATTAGAAGGCTCAACACTTTTTATTGTTATATCTCCAGAGCTGTTTCTATTTATTGTAATTTTTATATCTGTGGTAATTTTCATATATCCATCTGGTGGTGTTATTTCAGATATTGTATATACATAGTCTCCTACATGCCCATCTAAATCTGTTAAGTTTATTATTCCATTAGCATCTGTAGTTTTTGTTCCACCTGTTATCCCTTGACCTGTTACTGTGAATGTTGCCGGATTATTTTTTATTGCATTTCCAGTTGCATCAATTTTTTGAATTTCCATATCATATTTCTTAAAGTCTTTTTTGGTAAATGTTATTATAGATTTCTCTCCACTATATGTAATTTGTACCATATCGTTTGGATATTTTAAACTTAATCTACCATTTGAGTCTCTTACTAATGTAAATGTTGTTGTTGTTGTATCAAGAACATATCCTGTTGGTGCAACTCTTTCTTGTATAGTCAGAGTAAACTCATTTAAATCAGTATCTATTGGTAATGTTATAGTTCCATTTGGCAGCACATACTCTCTATTTAATCCTCCACCATTTACATAGAAAGATGATGTAGAATTTATGACACTACCTGTGTTTTGGTCTACTTTTTTAATTACTAATTCTGCACTTGCTTTTAATGTGTTATATGCAGTATATCTAATTACTGGAAGTGCTCCATTTGTATATGTAACATTTGAACCAGATGTACCAGATATATTAGTAATGTATCCAGTTGTTAAATCACGAGTAATTGTAAATACTTTTTCTGTAGAATCTAGAACATATCCATTTGGTGCTGTTATTTCTTGAATTCTTAGAGTTGTTGTAGCTGACGAACCTCCTAAATCAAATATAGTTATTCTACCATTTGCATCTGTTGTATAAGTATTACCATTAATAATAAATCTAGCTCCAGCTAATGTATTATTTGTATTACTTGAATCTACTTTTATCAATTGAAAATCAAACACTTTTTGTTCTTCTAGTTTATTCCTCATAGTCAAAAGAATTGTTGCCGTTGTTGCTGTATTACTAAAGTCGGTAATTAGAGTTCCATCTCCTGCACTAATACTTGTAATTGCTCCTGTTGAGGTATTTCTATAAATTGTTATTGTCCTTTCTCTTGTATCAAGCTCATACCCACTTGGTGCTTTCACTTCTTTAATACTTAAATTAATAACACTTGCTGTTGTAGAAATATTGCTAAGTATTATTCTACCATTTGCATCTGTTGTTACTAGCTTATTACTATATCCTAATGCTGTTGAGTTCAAATAAAACTGTGCTCCTGATAATTTTTTATTTGAATTTGTTGAATCTACCTTTAAAATGTCTAAGTCTAAATTTCTAACCACTGGTGTTTTTGTATTTTTTATATCTATTGTTACAACTGCATAATTAGGGTAATTAGCAAAACTTGTGCTAATTATATCATTATGTGTTGCTCCAACCTCTACAATTGCACCAGTTGTTGTATTTCTATCTATTACTATAGTTCTTAATGTATCATCTAAATCATATCCCGCTGGTGCCTTCACTTCTTTTAGTGTTAAAGTTATAATATTTGCACTTATAGCTGAAGTTATATCTAAAACTAACTGTCCATTTGAACCTATAGTAATTAGCTTATTACTATATCCTAATTGTGGTGAAGACACATAAAATTGTGCTCCTGATAATAGTGCACCTGTTGATGAATCTCTTTTTACAAATTGTAAAGATAAAGTACGACTTTGTACAGGAGGTGTTCCTGTTGCTACTAGTGTTTCTGTTATTCTTGTTTTTGAAACCTGTATTAATGGTTGTTCTTTTGCATAACTTGAACTATTAGTCCACACTGTACCTGTAGTTTGATAATATACCATATCTGCTTTTACTTGAATAGATGTTGGTTTTGAAGTACCTGGTATTGTTATATAATTAGTTCCCTTTTGCAAAGTGGTATCCATTAAAGGAGCTCCATCTGCAGTTGTTAATCTTGCATTGCTAATAGTATTTCCATTTTGGTCAACTACATACCATCTTGATATTGTATGTGGTGAGCCATTCATATTAAATACTAAAGGTCCTATTACATAATCTGTACCAACCTGTTTTACTTGTACTGTACTAGAAGAAAAGCTTGCAGGTTTTGGAGTAACTATATTAGTTGGATTAACAACATAGCTACTATAAACTGCTTCTGCAGTATTTATTAAATATGAGTATAATTTTTTTGCATCTGCATTACTACTCATACTCTTTCCATTCATCATAATATCTGACATTGTAGTTTTACCCCATGTTGCATGGTCTGGATTTGTAAAATGCCATAATGCCACTTGCTGTACTGCTGATATTTGTTCATCAGATAAAGTTGTATTCGCCAATCCTGCTGCCCTTAACAGCATAGTTTTTACTTCTGCTCTTTCAGTAGCTGTACCAGATTTTAATAAATACATATTATCTAATATCCACATTACCTTTTTTAAATTATTACCCTGTGGTAAATAGCTTGCATATTTACCATAACTAGAAATATTTCTAATATTAAAGCTTGCATCATAATTTACAGCAGCTCCATTGCTAAATCCTGTTCCTTGCTTTAAACAATAAAACTCTACGGAATAGCTGTTTCCTGGGTATTGAACATAAGTTGGTAGGTTATACCCATTAATTGTATATTTATTGCCTGTTGACTCTCTAGCCTGTACAGGTATTATTGTATATCCTGCAGCATATACGGCTGTGGCAATTCCACAAATAATTAGAATCAAAATAAGTATTCTTGCTAATTTACTTTTTAACATTTAAAATGCACATCCTTTCTATTTTTCCGTCCATTATGTATACTAATCTATAATATTTTATACTCATTAATACCAAAAGTCAACATATTTCTGTAAAAATTGTAATATTTACGTAACATTCACGTAATATTCACACAACAAAAAATGGCAAAACGCTTACGCATTTTGCCATTTTATTCAATTTTTATTAAATTAATACTCTTTTCTTAATGAAAATTGTTCCAGTTGCTAACATCATCATCATCACTGCTGGTAATGCCACATACATTCCACTTGTACCTGTTTCTATTTCTAATAATACTGGTGCATCATCTTCATCATCTTGAAATGGTCTATCTGGTTTCCAATTATCTGGTTGTGAATCAATATCAGGTGTATCAGAATTATTCTTATGTTCACTTATTTCTGCTGTATTTATCTTTATTCCCATATTGCTTGGATTATTTATCCATGTTAACATTACTTCTATTTCTACTGATTGACCTGGTTGTAACAAAGTATTGGCAAGTTTTTCAGTATAAATTGTACTTTCATTTATTGCTTTCCAACCATTGTCTTTATTAATCTGGTCATTTGGGTCAAATGCTAGTCCAGCTGGTATATGGTCTTTTACCTCTTTTGCATAACCTGCTATTTCACCTTCATTTGTTACTCTTATACTATATTTGAATTTTACAACTGTCCTATCTAATTTACTTCCATCTAATTGAACATGTGCTGGTGCTTCTGGGTTATCTTCTGCCTTATTTCCTGTAGGAGTTGTTGTTGTTTTACCATCTACTGTCACTATTGCTTCTGTTACCCATTTTCTTAAAGCTAAATCAAAATATTTTACTCTTATTTGTTCAAAGTCCACATCATCTTCATTATCATATTGGTCTTCATCTGTATAGTCTGTATAATTATAATCTCCTTCATCAGATGTTGGAATTGAATCTTTGTCTGGTATCCCTTCTGGATTCCAATCTTCTGTTATTTCTGCTACATTTCTTAATATTTTTGTTGTGTCTGTTATTTTTGTTGCTACAAATGTAACTCTACAAACTATTTGTACATATCTAGAATCTAATCCATTTGGTAATGTTTCTGATAAGTCTCTGGCCTTTATTATTGGGTCTGTGTCTATTGTTCTTGATGATGCTTTTGCTCTTGACCAATAATCTGTGTAGTATTCTGTTTTTCCATTTACCACTCTTGTTTTCCATCCATATTTTAAGTTTACTGGATCATCTGCTATATATTCTACACCTTCTGGCAAATGGTCTGTTATTTCTTCTGCTGTTCCATCAATATCACCTTCATTATACACTCTTATTGTATATGTTATTATATTATTTCTTTCCACAACAATTGGTGTTTTATCATGTTCATAAAAAATATCTCTGTCGCTTTGAGCTGATGTTTTTGGGTTTGGTTCTCTAGATGGACTTGGAGCAATGCCATCAACATATTCAATATATTTTCTTAATGCTAAGTCAAATTCTTGCCCTGGTATTATTAATTTTTCAAAATCATCATCATCTTGTTCACCTTTATAATGATATTCTTCATCATCTAACTGTTCTTTATTAGTAGTATTTCCTTTATAGTCTGGTAATTCAGGGTCTGTTTTTGTTGGATGTGTTGTAGGTTCAGAATCTCTATCTATTGGTGTTGTTGCACTATCTTCACTTATCCATGCTATATTAGTTAATATTTGTCTTGTTTGACTAACTGTTGCTGTTACTTCACATTCTATTTCTACAGTTTCTGACGAAGGTTCTCCTGCACCTGTATATGCTGGAATATCTGTTGTTCCTACTTTTGTTAATATTAATTTATTACCCACAACTGGTGTCGTTGCTACATAATCTCCTGAAACTACTCTCACAAATTCTAACCCTGTTGGCAATTGGTCTGTTATTTCTATTGCTCTTCCTGCTATATCTCCTTCATTATATATAGTAATTTTATATGTTACTATATCTCCTGGCATTACTTGCACTGGGTCTTTTTTATGTTTGTATGTTGCTGTTGTGCTTGATCCTGCTGATAATGCTGTTTCATCTATATCTGGGTCTCTACTCACTGCAACTGGATCATCATTTACTTTTGTTATATATTTTCTTAGTGCTAAGTCAAATTCTTGTCCTGGTATTGTTAACTTTTCAAAATCATCATCATCTTGTTCACCTTTATAATGATATTCTTCATCACTTAGCTGGTCTTTATTAGTTGTATTTCCTTTATAGTCTGGTAATTCAGGGTCTGTTTTTGTTGGATGTGTTCCAGGCTGAGAATCCCTGTCTGTTGGTGTTATAGCACTATCCTCACTTATCCATGCTATATTAGTTAATATTTGTCTTGTTTGGCTAACTGTTGCTGTCACTTCGCATTCTATTTCTACAGTTTCTGATGAAGGTTCTCCTGACCCTGTATACGCTGGTATATCTGTTGTCCCTACTTTTGTTAATATTAGTTTATTACCTACAACTGGTGTTGTTGCCACATAGTCTCCTGAAACCACTCTCACAAATTCTAGTCCTGTTGGTAATTGGTCTGTTATTTCTATTGCTCTTCCTGCAATATCTCCTTCATTGTATACTGTAATTTTATATATTACCTTATCTCCTGGCATTACTTGCACTGGGTCTTTTTTATGTTTGTATGTTGCTGTTGTGCTTGTCCCTGCTGCTAATGCTGTTTCATCCACAACTGGGTCTCTACTCACTGTAACTGGAACATCATTTACTTTTGTTATATATTTTCTTAATGCTAAATCAAAGTATTTTATTTTTTCATTTTCTATTGTTATACTTATTTTGTTTCCTGTTATCGTAATATCTGCTCCACTTACTTTTGTTATAACTCCTGCTGCTGTTCTATTTATTGTAAATTCTATTGGATTTTCAAGCAATTCATATCCTGTTATTGTTGCTATTTCTGTTATTGTAAATTTTATATTTCCTGTAACATTATCTAAATTAGGAATTGTAATCTTTCCATTAGAATCTGTTGTTTGTTCTGCACTTGGTAAATTTGTAACTGTTTTATCTGCTGATATTGTAAATTTTACCCCAGGCATTTTTGCATGTGTTACAGAATCTTCTTTTATTATTTCTAATTCAAAGCTTGGTACTATACTAGCTTCCATTTCTAATGTATATGGTGCCTTTACTTTTTCTACTAATGCTACTGGTTGTTCTGAATTATTCGAATGTACCCATGCTTTTGCACCATCTTTAACTTCAAAATACATTATACCTACATCCACTTTTACTGATGTTACTCCTGTTGTTGATGTTGGGTATGAAACATAGAAGTTTTGTCCTGGTGTTATTTTTGTTATTACTGTATTTCCTGTTGCATCACTTGTTAATTTTGCACCTGTTATTGTTCCATTACTTTGGTTTTTTATTGTATATGTTAAATCATATAATATGTTTGTGTGTTCTTCTTGTATCTTAAATGGTCCTGCCACATAATTTGTTCCTTGTGTCTCAATTGTTGGGGTTGTTGCCACTTTACTTACTGGCCTTTTATTTGTTTTGTTTCCTGTTGTACCATATATGCTTCCTGCTGATGCTGCTTTTGCAACTAAATAATCAAATAATTTTTTAGCATCATCTTGTTTATCTCCTGCCAATAGTGCAAAAGACCCTGTATCATAATATGAACCATCTGTTGTTTCTCTTACTGCTCCAAAATTATACACTGGAGTTACACCATCACCAGCTAAATCTGTAAAGTGCCATATTGCATATCTTTGTATTGCTTCTATATCTAAATCTGTTAATTCTGTGTCCTCACTATTTCCTGTAGCTAATGTTAATCCTGCATCTTCTAATAACAATCTTTTCATTGTAGCTTTTTCTGCTGCAGTTCCATCGTAATGTCTGTCATACATATTATCTAAAATCCATAAAACGGCATTATGTGTGTTAGTAGTATCAAAAACTGTTGGTACCATATCACTTGTATCTCTTAACTCTAATGCAGTATCATATGTACCAACCGCGTCAGCAGCAGGAGTTCCAACTCCACCAAATCCAACACCATGTTTCAAACAATAAAATATACTGTTATGATATGTTGTATCTCCTAAAGTATTACATATAATATTCCATACTTTTTTACCACCTATTTCATACCCTATTGTACCATCATACATAGGTATAATTTTAAGTGTCTGGTTTGGAACTAAGCTTATTGGTATAGCATAGATTATTGAATCTAGTCCTATTCCTAAAACCAAACAAAATATTAGAATTAAAGATAAAAGTTTCTTTCTCATAATAACCATCCTTTTCTTATGTATTATAATTAATTTTTGCATGTATAACTTTTTAAGTCAATAGAATTTTTTAGCAAAATGCCTACCCTGCAAGCTTTTGCTCTACACCATGCTACGGAACTACATTTTGCAACATTTTATGTTTTAAAATATTAAATTTATATTACAAAACCTTTTTTTGTATAAAATATCCTGTTAATCCTAAAACCATTAATGGTAAAAGTATTAAAACTGAATAATCTATATAGCTAGTTTTACCACCTAATGTTATTCCGAACTATCATTTCCGTAAAGCTAAAGTCATCTTCACCATTCTTTTTATTGTTAGGTGTTGAATCAATATCAATAGTGTTGCTATCATTTGTTACTTTTCCAAGCTCAACTACATTTCTTTTCATTCCTGCTGAGCTTTTTTCACTATCCCATGTTAATATTATTTGTATTTCTACTGTTTCTCCTGGATTTAACAATCTATTAGACAATGCTTTTGTTAAGATTATTTTGTCTCCTATTTCTTCCCATCCAGGATTATCTTCCTTCTTAAAAATCATTCCTTCTGGTATGTAATTTACTATCTCTTTTGCATACCCAGGTATTTCACCTTCATTAGTAATTTGTATTTTGTACAAATATTTTATAATTGTTCTAGCCTCTATTTTTCCATCTACTTCAATATATAAAGCCAAATCTTTTTCTAATGTTTCTTGTTTATCTACTGTTATAACTGTTGCATTTATTAATTCTGAGCTTAGAGCAAAATCGAAATATTTCACCCTTATTTGAGTTTCACTTGTCCTGTCATTACTGCTTACATCATGTAAATTAAACTCATTACTATCTTTTGTTATTTCTGCTTTAATAGTAACCACTCTATCTTTGGACTTAGGCTCACACACTTCAAAAACTATATGTATTTCTTTATAATCAGGTTGTTCATCTATCTCTTTATCAAAACCCTTTATTATTTGATTTTTACTTTTAAGAAACTCTGTTATAACTATATTACCTCTCACTTTCCAACCAAAATGTTCATTAGTAAGAGAATCTTCAGCAACTTTTAAGCCATCTGGTATATAAACCTTTATTTCATCTGCATTTCCCGATACAAGCGCATTGTTAGAAACTCTTATAGTACAATTTAGCATCTCACCTGTTACCACTTCTTTTTTAGGTGCAGTTATGTTTATAGCTAAATCAAAATATTGAAGTTTCAGTCTATCTAAATCAATATCATCTTCACTATTATTAAAATTATCTGGGGTTGAATCTACATCAAACAATCCATATTCATTTTTAGCAGATTTTATTTCTGCAATATTTGCTATTATTTTGTTAGATGTATTTTCCTCTGTAACTCTAAATACTATTTGTACTTCTTTATAACTATTAGGCTTTATAATTTCTTCTTGTAAATATTCTGTAACTACAGTTCTTTTATCAAACAACATCTCCCACTTATATTTAATGTTAATTTCATTATCTGCTATATATTCTAGCCCTGAAGGAATATAATCCATAATCTTAACAAAATGTCCATCAATATGACCTTCATTATAAACTCTTATTGTATATGTGACTATATCACCCTTTAAAACTACCTTTGGTTTTTTAGAATCTTCACTTACAATTTTTTTGCCATTTATATCTGATATAAACATATTTAAACTCATGTCAAACACTAGGTCGTTTGCAAACACTTTACCGACCTAGTAATAAAATAAATACTATTAAATTAATCAATAGAACATACTTCTTCATAATTTTATTTTACAGTCTTTAGAATTAAAGTCAATAGAAGAATTTGGCATATGAAGAAAGTACTCCCAAACACTATTACGGAAGCACTTTTCAAAACTTTTTATATTACAAATATGAAATCTTTATTACAAAACAATTGACTTTCATCTTAAATTTTGCTAATATATGAAAGTATTATGCAGGTATAGTTTAGTGGTAAAATAGAACCTTGCCAAAGGGATGGGCGAAGATTTTTTAATTTCATAATTTGTATCAAAAATGCAGGTATAATTTAGTGGTAAAATACAAGCTTGCCAAGCTTGATTCGCGGGTCCGATTCCCGCTACCTGCTCCAGTATAACCCTTGAGGTTGTAAGAAATGGTGCTGTAGCCAAGTGGTAAGGCACGAGTCTGCAAAACTCTGATTCGGCAGTTCAAATCTGCCCAGCACCTCCAAATTATTTAAACAACTGTTCTCTTGACAAAATCACAGTTCTAAAAATTGTTCTAAAAAATTTATGGTATTTTTTTTAATTTTTAAATACTTTTTCATCTTAGTTTTGTAGTATTTGTTTAGTATCAATAAACAAATACTATTTTTTTATTGTGCATATACTTCACTTACTGCATTGATAAATATATTATTAGTTTGATTATTCATTACATCTACTGCATTTTGTTTTGTTTCATACTGTAAATTTGAATATCTTTCTGTAGACCTTATACTACCATGTCCTAAATACTCTTGAATCTGTCGCAAATTAACATTATTGATAGCTAGTAAACTTCCTACAGTATGTCTAATATCGTGTAATCTAATTTCGCGTAAGTTATGTTGTTTTATAAGAAGTTTAAATCTTCTTGTAAAATGGTCTGGTTTTATTAAGCTTCCATCTTCTTTAAGACATATATAATCCTTTGTTTGTTTTATATACTTATCTTTATATATAAGTTTCTTGTTAGTTTCAATATTAACTCTTTGTTTGATAAGTGCTTTCTTTATTTCTGGTGTTAATGGATAAGTTCTGTAGCCAAATTTACTCTTAGTTAAATCTCTAGCTTCAATTACTTGTTCTTCTTTTTCCCCTGTTACATTTGTTACTGTATGTTTTACAACAAAAGTATCATTGTCAAGATTAACTGCGTCCCATTTTAGCCCTATTACTTCACTACGCCTTAATCCATATGTACCTGCAATTAATATTGGTAATTCCAGAATATCATCTCTAACTATTTCAAACAATTTTTTTAGTTCAGATGATTTATAATAATCAGCAATATATGGATCAATATGTGGCTTAGGTATATCTATCATTGGGTTATGTATTTTTCTGATAATCTTCTTTCTAACTGCTCTTGCAAAGACTAAGTTAAATAATTCATAATATTTGTCTACAGTAGCTCCTTTTAATTTACAGTCATATAACCATCTGAAAAAATCTTCAATATCAAATTGTGTTATTTGTATTATTTTAGGTGTTGTTTCATAAAATATTGGTCTTTCTATGTTAGAATCCATCATCATACATTTTTGATTTTCTGGAATAAACCTAAAATAATCACTTATTCTTCCATTGACTATACTTTCCCAATTTCTTAAAGTAGTTCCTGCAACTCTGGGTTTAAATTCTTTTAAAGAATCTTCAATAAATGATACAAAAGACATTTGCCTATACTTTTCTATTCTTTGTCTTACTGTTCCCGGTGCTACTGTTTCAGAAGATATATCATCTTCCTCTATAATTCCTTCATTTTCATATTTTGACATCAATTTTTCTGGCGTCATATCTTGTTGCTTTGCTGTGTATTTTTCTTGTAGTTTCTGTTTTAGTTCTTCTTTAAATCTATTAACTACTTCTGGAATTTTGTTTTTTGCTTCTTTTTTATTGCCAGGAACAGCTTTTATCCCTGTTGCCCTCCATATAGGTTTGGGCTTCCCATTTTCCCCAACATAGCTTATAACTACATAGTTCCACCCTTTTTTAACTTGAATACTAGCTGGTAATTCTAACTTATCAATTTTTTGTAATTCTTCTAGTAAATTGTCTGTTTCCATTATAAATTCCTCCTTTCAAGGAAAACAGGCTGAATTTACCTACTACATGCCATTATAACATGTAAAACGTAACCTTTCAGCCCAATTTAAAAAATTTCTATATGTTTTCTTTAAATAAAAAATCTATTAAACTAACTTTAGGTATTTTATAACCTCTTGCTATTTTAATAGAATAAATTTCTTTATCTCTTAATAATTTATAAACTGTATTTTCACTAGGATTTCTTAGGACTTCTAGCACTTCTTGAAAATCTAAAACATCTTGATAGTTTCTTAATATACTATTTTTATCATACACTTGTTTAAACAGATAATCTATTACACATATTTTAGGTATTTTATATTCTTTTCCTATTTTCTTTGAATATATTTCTTTAGTTTGTAATAAATTATATCCTGTATTTTTTCCTACTTTTAAAATTTCTATTAATTCATCAAATATTAGAATATCTTTATAGTCTTCAAATAAGTTTTCTTTTGTATCTGAATTACATTCCATACATTATAAATACAAGTTTATAACTTGTCCTTTCCTTATAAGTATAGAAGCCTATTTCAATTTTTTATATTCTTTGGCATTGCATAAGATCGTCCAATATTATTGTCAAACTCAAATCTATTTTTATCATTATTATAATTATAAGCACCTGCACACCATTTCCTTAAAGCTCTGTTATTTATAGTTTTACCTCCAGACAATTCATTAGTTGCTTGATTATGCTGCATTTTTAGAAAAGCATTTATTCTTAACTTTTCTTCTTGATCTATTTTTCTTCTTGATCTATTTTTCTCTTTTTGTCTATATACTCTTTAAATTTTTCTTTTTGTTTTTGTTTATTATTTTCTTTTCTATTCTGTTTTTCTGTATTATATCTAATGTCCTGTTTTATTATTTTTGTTACATATGGTTGACTTACTTGTAAATTTTCTGCTATTTCTACTGTTTTCAATTTGCTATCATAATATGAAATAAGAATTTGCTCTTTAGTATCCATTTTACCCTTTCATTGTTGGTTATATTTTTATATAACAACTTCTAAACATGAAAAGACTATAGACTATAAATCTTTTATTAAATAGTCCATGTATTCACCAAATTCTTTTCCTTTCATTTCTGATAGCTTTTTTGTTTTAATAAATCTATTTTTTCTTTTCTTTATTTTCCTTAATATAAAAATAGCTGTGAGTAAGACATTTTCAATTATAAATAACAAGCATATAAACTTTATCATATATATTCCTCCATCTTTGTAGGCTTCTATATATAAATAGTGCATTGAAAATGTAAAAGTGGGGAATTTTTTAGAAACTTTTTCAAAAAAATAAGAAATAGTTTAAAAACTACTTCTTATTTTTGGGTTATAGCATTTCAAAAATTATTTATAAGTATTGTAAAAGTTGTATATAATACTATGTATAAATTCCAAATCTTTTTTTCTTTCAATTTTTAAAAGCAAATAATTAATTCTTTTTATCATAACACTATTGCTAGATGGCAATTCATCTTCTCTAAAATCTTCTAATGAATATCCAGACGCCGAACAAATTTTATCAAAAACAATTAAATCTTTTAATTGTTTTTCTGAACGAACTAATCTAATGACAACATTTTCGCTCTCATCTATTAAATCTGCAAATTCAGATTTTGACATTTTTAATTCTTTTTCTATTATTTTTTCAAGTTTAGTTCCAATTTTTATTCTATCTATCATTTACTTCTCCTAATAAAAGGGATTTTCTTTAATCCAGTATATTATTTGTAGGTAAAATTAACGTAAATTTATCTAAAAAAATTACAAAAAAATACATTTAATTTATTTATCAAATGTATTTTTACTATTTATATAATACAGTATTTAATTTTTATTTGGTAAACATATTGTAAATGTGCTTCCTAAGCCCTCTGTACTTTCAACATTGATAGTTCCATCGCATAATTCTACTATTCTTTTTACAATGGAAAGGCCTAATCCTAGTCCAGGTGTAGAGTGTGATATATCTCCTTGATAATATTTGTCAAAAATATGGAAAATATCTGCCTTACTCATTCCTATACCAGTATCTTTAATTGATACTATGATATTACTGTTTTTTTCTTTTAATTCTAGTGTAACTTTTCCATTCTCTGGAGTGTATTTCAAACTATTGCTCATTAAATTTATCCATAGTTGTTTCATTATTTCTTTATTGCCACTATACATTACTTCTTGAAATTCTCCTGTGAAATCTATGTTTTTCTTTTTCCACTCTCTGGAAAGAATAGTAGCACATTCCTCAATTTGGTTATCTAATGAATATTCTGTTTTATTTTCTACTATATGTTGATTTTCTAACTTTGACATTAAAAGTGTAGAATCTGCCAAATGTGCCAACCTACTTGATTCATCTGATATTATTTTTAAATATTGTTTTTTTTCTTCATCTGAAATATTTTCTTCTAACAGTAAATCTGCAAATCCATTTATTGAAGTAATTGGTGTTTTAAATTCATGTGAATAATTATTTATAAAATCTGACTTTAGTGATTGCACATTTTCAAGTTCATTACCCATCTTATTAAAATTTTCATATAAAATCGTAAATGGCCCAGACTTATTAGTATCTAATCTCTCTTTAAAATTACCATTTGAAACCTTACTCATTGCGTCTGATAGTTTTGCTATATATGTATATGTTACTTTAAATAAATAAGTGTTTAGCATCCCTAATAATATACACATGGGAATAACAATACCTAAACTTCTAAAAAAGGAATTCCAATTTATTACTTCATTATTCATCACTCTACTTCCAATTTCTACTACAAGAAAAGAAACTATTGCTGCTATAATTATTAAAACAGTTTGAAATAATATCCATGAATAAATTTTTTCACCCATAGGACTTTGGGTGGTTTTCTTATTGATTCTATTTGCCATAATCTTACTCCTTTACTTGCAGTTTATAGCCAAACCCTTTTAAAGTTATTATTTCTATATCTTCTACTTCATTTAATTTATTTCGTAATTTACTCATATGTGTTTTTATTGTTTCTTCCATACTTTCAGTTTCATAACCCCATATTTCATCAAGTAATTGGTTTTTAGTGAAAACTTTATTTGGATAAGATATTAACTTATATAATAATTCAAATTCTTTTTTAGAAAGTTCTATGGTATTACCTTTATAAGTAACCACATAATTCTCATTATCTATAGTTAATTCTCCTATTTGTATTTTGTTTTCTGTAATTATATCTGTACGCCTTAAAAGTGCGTCTATTCGCCATATTAATTCTTCATAGTCTACTGGCTTTGTTAAATAATCATCAATTCCTAATGAAAAGCCTTCTTTTTTGTCTTCAAATGCTTGCTTAGCAGTAAGCAAAATTACAGGAGTTTTATTTCCATCTTCTCTTATTGTCCTTACTAATTCATATCCATTCATTACAGGCATCATTACATCTGCCACAATTAAATCAATATGCTTATTATATATTATATCTATTGCCTTTTCTCCATTTTCTGCCTCTAGCACCTCAAAACGGCCCTTTAACCTTGCCATTGTTAATATTCTTGTGTTTTTATCATCTTCTACTACCAATATAGTTGCCAAATTTATCTCCTCCTATGACTAATTATATAACATTTTATCATCTTAAAGTAAAATTAATGTAAACTATTTCATAATTAAAAGTGAGATATTATACCTCACTTTATTCATATTCTTATGAATTAAATAATTTTAGAGCTTTTTCACATATGTCATTTATTTCATCATATTTTGTATCAATTACTGGTGCTACTTGCTCAGTCATATTTTTAGAAATATTTTTATAAAATAGGTATGGTAAAGACCAACCTATAAAAGCTATTACTCCTAATATTGCACATAGTGGAATATTTCCTCCAACAACACTAAATACTGAGCCTGCCATAAATCCTGTACCAACAATACCAACAATATATGCAACAGTTGAGGCTTTTAATACTTTTGAAAATTCTAATTTTCTTATTTCTGCTAAAATTTTTTCAAACTGTCTTTGTAATTTGTTTAATTCAGTTTTATTTTTAATTTTACGATTTCGTTTGAATTTTAATTGTATATAGGGTAAGCCTTTAACTGATAATGCTCTATTTTCAAATTGCCAACCAAAATTTGGATAATAGTCCAAATAAAATGATTCCAATTCTCTTTTGGCTGATATTTCTACATATTCATACCCAATAAATTCTGTTTCTCCCATTATAATCACATCCTTTCATTATATGTGTTCTTGTTATTATCATTATACAAGTTGTAGGTAAAATTAAAGTAAAGTTAAAGTAAAATAATCGTAATCTTTTTGTTTATAATATATAGAATAATACACATAACATATGTAGAAAACTTGCTAACAAACATGCTATATGAAATATCAAGTGCATCCATTTATATTTTTTGCCAAGTGCATAGAATATTGCTCCAATACTGTAAATAACACCTCCAGTTACAAGTAGAATAGATCCTACTTTTCCTAAATAAGAAAATAAAACATTAATTTTTATTATTGCACTCCATCCCATTGCTAAATAACAAAACATTGAAATTTTCCTATATTTTTTTAAATCTTTTATGTTTAATATAATTCCTATAATACTTACTGCCCAAATAATACTTAAAATAGTCCATCCAAATACCTGATTATCCTCTCTTAAAATACAAAGTGCAAATGGGGTATATGCACCTGATATTAGTATAAATATAGAGCAATGATCTATTATCTGAAATGTTTTTTTTGCTTTTGTATTCGGTTTTAATCCATGATATATACTAGACATAGCATATAACAAAATTGTGGATATTCCAAAAACGACTCCAGATATAAGTCCATACAAGTTTTGGTGCTTAATTGCTGTTTTGCTAAACAAGACAATAGCAACTATTCCTAATATTACACCACATATATGTGAAATCACATTAAACTTTTCTTCTTTTGCTGTATATGTATGTAATACTTTATTTTCTTTTTTTATTTTTTCCATTTCTATTTCTCCCAATAATTTAGGGGAAGTTTCCCTCCCCTAAATATAGTTCTTAATGATTTTTCTTATATATTACTATTGCTGCTATTACTACTATTGCTATAATAACACCTATAACTATTTTTGCTACCATATTAATTTCCCCCTTCTTATAAAATCTTATTTGGTTTTTTCTATTCAACATCTATAAAATGTCCTAACACAGATATAGCTCTTAATGATTTTTTTTATATATTACTATTGCTGCTATTACTACTATTGCTATAATAACACCTATAACTATTTTTGCTACCATGTTATTTTCCTCCTTTTTATAAAATTTTATTTAAAATATCTAGCAATTTTTATCATTCTTCTATCCAATACCCAGGAATTGTCCTAGCACAAATATGTGGAAGCAACTTGCATAAAGCTATTGTAGTTACAATAATTGAAATTATAAATAAAATTAATAAAGTTATTGTAATTCCTATAATAAATTTTGCCATATTATTTTTCTCCTATGTTTTAGAAATTTCTATTTTGTATCTTTATGTTGTTATTATCATAATTCTTGTAAGTAAACTTATCGTAAATTTAAGGTAAAGCTTGGGTAAAGTTAAGGTAAAATAATGGTAAACTTTATATATTAAATGTTCTTAAAATCGCTTCTCCAATATTTCCTTTAGCAAATACAAGTGATTCTAGCAAAGTTTTCATAGCAGAAATACCTACTATTGCTATAAAAACATACATGATATTTTGATTTATAATAAGATTTACAAACACAAACACTATCATAATTGTTAGCAAAATACTTGTTCCATTTATTTGATTAGTTCTTTTTCTTTGTATTTTTTTAGGATATAACATATCAACCACCATTCCTTTCTATTTCTGTTTTTATCTGATTTTCTAATAACAAACTGTAAAATTTATTTTCTATACTTTCATCTTCTAATATTCTTGTAAAACTAACTACTAATCTATTATCAAATGAGCAAGTAGAACATTTAATCCTTTCTACTGATTCTGGTGCTATTAACACCCAAAACTCTTTAACATCTTTTTTAAATTCTTCTTTTATTTCTATACTTCCTAAATTAGAAAATGTCATTGTTGTAAATCTTCTTATTCCCATCATTCCAATTCTTACAAATATCTGCTTTAGTATAGTTGGTACAAATCTTAAAAGAGGGTTATTTGCTATTTTTATATTTGCTACCATTGTTTTTTCTATTTCTTCTTTACTTAGGTTTCTTTTATAATCTTCTTTTATAAGATTTAATATGTCTTTAAAGGTATATGATCTGTAGTTTTTAATATCTGTTTCTGTTGTCATATAAGAGAAAAAGTTTGACAAACTATTTGATGGAAAATATTTTTTCAAATTTATAGGTACACATATTTTTATTGTTTTTTTTCCATTGTACTTTTTGTAATTGGTTTCATATATTGAATATACAAGCATTGCTGTTAAATACATTGATATTGTTGCACCTTGTTCTTTTGAAATTTTTTTTAACTGTTGCACATCTATAATGTAGTGATTTACCTCAACACCATTTGATTTAATTGTTTTTCCTTTTAAGGTATATGCTAGCTTACCTGATCTCTTTGTTTTTATATTTTTATTGTAGTTTTCCATATAGCTATCCTCTGCATTTTTTGCTGTAATAATTGATTTTTCTTCTTTATCCAATACTGTATCATTCTTTATTTCTAAATACTTGTATATTATCTCTTTAAAAAATTCTAATGCTCCATTTCCATCTGTTAATGCGTGAAATACATCTATATTTATTTTATTTTTATAGTAGGTTATTTTAAATAAATAATCATTGTTTTCTTTTGTATCTATATTTTTACAAGGATAATCTGTTTCAATTTCAACTATTGGCTCTTTATTGTTTTTCTCAAAATAGTGCCAAAAAAAGCCTTCCCTTAATCTAACCTTAAAAACTTCATATTCTAGTAGTGCCAAATCTACTGCTTTTCTTAAAATATCTATTTCTATTTTTTCTATTAATATAACCGACAATCTAAATATAGGGTTATATTCTATTCCTGTAGATAAGGGATAGATTTTAGCTGAATTATCTAATTTTCTCCATAATTTATTTTCCATATCTTTATTTCCTGCATCTTTATTTAATTTATATATTTATTATAGTCTTGCATAGTAAAGTTATTGTAAATTTAAGGTAAAGACTGGGTAAAATTAAAGTAAAATAATCGTAAACTTTTACAAAAAAAGAGAGAAATTATACTCTCTCTAAGTTTTATATTATTTTATAGTTTTTTTGTTTATTATAAAATTTATAATATTCTACTATTGTTAATACTTGTATAATGTTTGTAAATAATACTGCATACTTTAAAATATAATTATCAATATTTATAATTATACTTAAATAGCAAAGAGAGAGTAGGGTATATAATATAACTGTTTTTACTTTTCCTATATTTTTTGTTCCTGTTATTTTCCCTTTTATCTTTGCATAAGAATTTATTATTGCAATAATTATTTCTAATACCAACACAACTATTAAATATTTATCTGATACTACTATAAGAGGTATAACTATAGAAAAGGTAAAGATTTTATCACAAATAGTATCAAGCAAAGCTCCAAATTCACTTGTTACTTTATGTTTTCTAGCATACCAACCATCTAAATAATCTGTAAGTGCATATATTACAATACTAATAAATGTTATCAATAAATTATTATATTGCAGAAACAGAACTATTAAAAAAGGAGCAATAATCCCTCTAGTTAATGTCAATAAATTTGGTATTTGCCTTTGTATTCTTGTTTTGTCTTTACTTTTAATATCATTTATTAAATTTTTAAATTCTTCTTTTGGATTCATAATTAGCTACCTCAATTTTCTCTATTTCATGTTGATATTTATTGCTATAACAAGGATGAACAATAATACTTTTATCCTCATAATCTTTCTCCTTATATTGCACAGTATAATATGTTTAAGTAAAATTAGAGTAAAGGTAAAGTAAAATTAAGGTAAAGTTTATTAAAAATTCACAAAAAAATACACTTAATTGTTAATTAAATGTATTTTAATTGTTTAGTTTTTGGGATTATGTTTATAAGCATATATTGGGTAATTTAATACACATATTAGCAATCCTACTATTCCAGTAACCATACCTATAATCATATCAGTTTGTGTAGTATCTCCAACCATAATTTTTGACATTCCAAATCCCATTGTTAATGCTCCAACTATTCCTATAAGAAATGTAAATACTAATGAAGCACTAATTCCTTTGCTTTTTGATGGGTGTTCTTTTCTGTATACTGGTATAATACAAAGTAATATTAAAATTCCTATAATTCCTATAACTATACCAGGTTTTAGCATATTCCATTCTGGTAATAAACACATACACATTCCAACTGATGATACTAACCCTCCGATTGTTCCTAAGATAATTGTAGTTAAAGTATCTTTTTTCATAATAATTTCCTCCTTTATTTATTGATTTTATTATTTGTTTTTTCAATCATTTCTTTTTGTTTCTTTGCTCTTTCTTCTTGCTCCTTTTTGCGTTTTTCTTCTGCATCTTCTTGTTCCTTTTTCACTCTTACTTTGGCTTGCTCAATAGTTTCATCTTCGTTTCTTAAATATTTGTCAACGAATTTGTCTTCTATTTTCTTATAACCACCAACAAATCCATCTTCTATCTTCTTGTATCCACCAACAACCCCATTTTCTATTTTCTTATACTTGTCAACAACTGTTTCTTCTATTTTTTTATTTGCATCTCTTAACTTTGACATATCAATTCCTCCTTTCAAATTTTATTTTCTATGACTTTATTTTAAATCACAAAAGTAAAATGAAAGTAAAATCAAGGTAAAGTTAAGGTAAAGTTAAAAAAATAAAGAAACCATTTTTTTATGATTTCTTTTTCCTTTTAAGTTGATAATTGTGATACTATTCATTCTTTATATTTATTAAGATATTTCTTCATTCCTAATAACATAAAAACACCAATAGATACTATTGTTATACTTACTACCATTCCAGTTAGTCCATTATAAAATAGATAATTGCCATCTCCACCATAATTAGAAAGCAATACAACTTGAGTTAAGACAATAGAAGTTAGTGCATTAGCATTATTAGTTAATTTTGCTGAATTAATAATTGGATCAGAGCCTCTCTTATATTTAACAGCTCCATATATTGCAAAACCTAAACTACAAAATGACATAGTTGCAACACCAAGAACCACGAATGTGTGCATTTGCTTACCTGTATCATTAAAAAACATATATAAACTAATAAAAAAGTATATAGCCCCCAGAAATATAAGTAAAAATCCATTATTCATATAAGTTTTATAACCAATTTCTAGCTTCTTTTTTGGATTGTCTTCATACCTCATTTTAATATAATTTCTAACACCAAGAAATCTTGATAATCCAATCATAATTCTAAATACTGCATTAGCAAAAAACCATATAGACATAGTAAGAATACCAAAAGTTAGGTTAAAAACAACCATACATACATTTCCCACAATAGAAAAAGGCATAAAAAACATAGCTTTGTCTTGTGAACTTTTTAATTTGAAATTTAATGCTTCACTAATTTTTTGTTTCATAACTTACCTCATCATTTTTTAAATATTGTATCATATTTATAAATCAATTTTATAAATAAATCAAATATTTTTTCAAAACAACAATAGGGTAAAGGTAGGAACAGCCAATATTAACTATTCCTACAATAAATTAAATTTTTCTATTCCTAGTTAAAGTAGTATATATATTTATAGTTATTTCTTGCTTTAAATCTTCATCTAACTTTCTATTTATTATGCTATATTTGTTAATTAAATTATCATAACCTTTTATAATTGCTAATATTTCTTCATCTGTTAAATTAAAATTATTAAAAATAGGCTTATTCATTACTTAAATCCCTCCTTTTTTATTAAAAAACTCTGAAATAATACTAATTGCTGAATCTCTTAATTTTCTTGCTGTTTTTCTATCAATGTTTAATTCTCTTGATACTTTAGATAGATTATTATTGTTTTTTGCCAAAGAAGAAAGCACTCCCTTTTGTTTTTTGGTTAGTGCTTTAATTCCTTTATATAATATTTCATTTCCTGCTATTTTTTCTAATTCATTACTTTCTATATTTTCTTCTATTTCTTTTGTTATTTCTGTTACTGTGTGCCATGCTTTTGTATCAAAGCTATATTCTTTTTCTTTTTCAAATAATACAATTACATCATATCTACCATCTCCATGACCATCTCTTGTAAAAATATTAGCTACAGGTATATCTAATTCTTTTAATATTTCCTTAAACAAATCACTTTGGCTTTCCATTGTATCTATATCACTATCTGCACCATACTCCATTAAATTAGTAATTTCATTTATATCCAAATATGTTTCTACTATATTTGAGATATTCTTATGTGTTATATTAAAATCTTTCATATGTTTCAAATATGATTCTTGCAATTCTTTTAAAACATCTGCCATATCAGATGTAGTAAAAAAACCTGACATAGGGCTTTCTTGTAGTCTTACAATATCTTCTTCATTTATATTTTCTAAATCTTCAATTAGTTCTTTGGTTTCAGTATTTATAAATTCTACCCATTCCTCATCAGATTCATTTTCTGGAGCATTAGTAAATTCTTGATTTTCTTTTAACTCTTTAATTACATCTTTTACTTTTCCAAAAATCTCAGCATCACTACTTTGAAGAACATTTCCAGGATATATTAATTTGAAATATTTGTTAATTTTATCCTGTAATTCAATTTTTGCTATTTCTTCATTAAAATACTGTTCACTATCTTCTGGTGTAATAGCAAATACTGTAGTTTTTTCATCTTGTGTCTGTACTTCTAATGAAGCATAATTGTGCAATGCCATTATATGTTTTGCTTTTTCTATTGTATCTTTCATATCTGTTAAGCCTATACCAACTACATCAGATATTCCTTCTTCTCTACATTCTTCATCTTCCCATATTTTGATTATATATTCTCTCATAAATTCTATGCTCCTTCATTAATAATTCTATGGTATTTAATTAAATAACATAGTATATCTGTAAATGTTTTAAAAACTAGCACTTCCACATTGTTATCTTTTTCATAGATAAGAATTAACTTGTCATCATCATTAAAAAATGTGCATTTTAAATCTTTATATGTAAATTCTTCATAAATCTTTGACTTGTCTGAAATTTCTTTAAAGTCATCATCTGCAAATGTAATTAATCCCATTACACCTTCAATATCCATTTCTTTTAAATCTATTACTGTAGTTTCATCATCATTTAAAAGATGTAGTAACCTATATATGATTTCTCCACCATCAATATTGCTGTAATTCCAACACTCTACTGCAACTTTTATAATTATTTCTGTATCTTCTAAACTTGTTATATTAAGATTTTCAAACTCATCTAATAAACTTTCAAATTCATGTATCATATACAAAACACTTAGGTTATCTTTTGTGTCTTGTCCCATTTCATAATATTTTTTAAATAAATCTTTCATTTTTACCTCCAAAAAAATATTTGCAATATATTTGCAAACTCAAAATTTTTATTATTCTGTATTAATTATTCTTGCTACACCTAAAGTAACATCAATGTTAAATGTATTTACTGCATTATACAAAGATGTCAGCAAATAGGATATACGATTTTTAATCTCATTTGTATTTTCATTAAAGCAATTTATCACATATTCAATATGTCTACTATCCAATTTTAACAACTGACTTTTTACAAGTTCAATAGGCTTTGGCTCTGAAGAAATGTAAATAGATTCTTTATTACTGGATAATGTGTCTGTTACTATATTTTTTATATCTTCAATAATTTTTGCATTGCTAGAATTTTGTATCAAAATATCATACTCAATATTTTTCTTAAATAATTTTTCATAATCATATCTATCTATCTTATCTATATTAGTATTTGTGTTTTCTGGATAAGATAAGATTAGATTATTATTCTTGTTATTATTTATATTATTATTATTTGTATTAACAGCTTTAATATCTTGTTGTTCAGACTTTTCATTACTTGTTGTTTCATCTATTGATGTCTTGTTGTTCATATCATTAACAACTGGATCTTCATTTACTATTTTTGCTTTTTTAAAACACTCCATTAACTTATCTTCATGCAATTTATAGTAGGTTTTGCAGGGTATTCCTTTTTGCTTAGTTGATATTATTCCATTACTTATAAGAGTTTTTAGTGCTAGTCTTTGATAATGAGGAGTTAAGCCTGTATTTGCTTGTATATTCTCTCTAGTAGAATAAAAATAATTGTCATCTACTAACTCTTGCCTATTTTCCCAATATACATATTCTGAACAAAGTTCTCCTAGTAGTAAAGCTTCATTTATACCTAATATTCTTATTAGGTCTTTATTTACTATAATATAACTACTGCTTGATAATAAACTACTTAAAATCATGGTTATCTCCTCCAATAAAAAAAGAGCCTATAAACTCTTAAAATAATTATCTATATCTTTCTGTATTAATACATTTGGCTTATATTTCAAATGATTTTTCTTTGCCAAACTTTTATCTTTGTAAAAGTTACAATGTTTATTTTTGCAATATAACTTATCTAATGCAAAACAAGTTCTTTTATCAATAAATCCAAAGCAATTTGTATTCATTTTATGCCTCCATTTCCATGTCATTATTATCATTGCTTATTTGTTCACTTGAATATTCCTTATATTCTTTTATTTCTTCTTCTGTTAATCTCAATGTATCCTTTAGTAAATCTTCAAATTCTTTTTCATGTTCATCTGGCTCAAATCTTGCTTCAATTAAGTATAATGAATTGTGAAATTTCATCTTTATTTTTTCTTCTGGTGTCCTTGAATGAACAGTATTATATACTCTATCAGAAAAAGTTTTATATGCGTCCTCAAATGAAACATAGTATTTTCCAAAATCCCATCTTTTATTTTCCATATCAAAATTTACTGCTATAATATATTTCTCTGGTGTATCATATTGTTTTTCTAGTAGAGCATATTCATTTATAAAAGCTAATATCTTTAACTTACCTAAACTATTTGTTTCAAAACACATTTTATTATCCATATATTAGTCTACCTCCATTTCCATATCATTATTAATATGGCTATTTTGTATATTTGGTTCTCTATCTTCTTGTTCTGGTGGTATAATTTCTTTTCCTAATGTTTCTTGTATGTTACTATTAGCTAGTGCTTGTCTTGTCCTATAAAGTCCATTTTTGGTAAACTTAGTTTGCCAAGCATTATTACTGTAGGAGAAATTAAAAGAGTAATCTTTACCTAATAACTGGCATATATCCTTATCTGGCTTTTCATCAAAAAATATTTGTACTCTACCCATTTCTTTGTTATGAACTACTTTACCATTTTCAAAATAAGTATCTTTAAAATTCATTTCCTTAATTTCTTTTAATTCCTTAATTCTATCCTTTGTAGTTCTAATAGTAGCACCTATGTTTTGTAATTCCCATGTTTTATGCTCTCTATTTTTAATTTCTGTTCTTTCTTGTTCTAGTTTTTCTAACTTGTTTTCTAGTTTTTCGATAGCATTTGGATCATCACTATATATAACATCTGTATTATTAAAATTTACTTTTCCCATAACTAACTTGCCTCCATTTCCATATTATCTTCAATTTCCTGTATTAACTCTGTATCCTTATAGCTTATAACATTTGTAAATACTGTAATTTGATTTTGTACTTCTGAATTTAATTTCAAAGTACAATTTTTAGTATCAATACCAATTACTGTAGCTTTATCAAAATATTTTGTTTTCACAATATCTCCGATATTAATATTAGGATATTTTGTATTATCATCTATAAATATTTCTGACAGTTTATTCTCAAGATAATCTTTAAACATATCATACCTTAGGTCATTTTTATAATTTAGAAATACTTTAACATTTATTAATTCTTTGGAAATATCCTCTATATTGGATTTGATATATTTTAAAATATCTTCACTAAATATTTTATCTACAGTTTTTACTGATGTTTTTATTTGCATATCATTTTCTTGTGGATCATAATGTATTGCAAAGCAATTTGTTATGATTAGTGCTGCTAACATTTCATTTTTAGTAGCATAATAATCAACAGATAATTCTGATATTGTGGATATTACAGCAAATGTCTTATTATCTAATTCAGATATAAAGATACCTATAGGGTGTCTATGTTCTGTAATATATCTCACAAATTCTTTATCTACTTCTGTTATTATTGTTCTATATGCTGTTTTATCTTGTTTTAAAGTTTCTTCTTTATGATAATCCAACAAATTAGAAATAAAGTCTTTAACTTTGCTTTTTGGTAGATGTTCTAATTCATAACTCAATATTGATTTTAATTCTTCTGTTGTATTTGACAATGGAAAATAAATCCTACTTTCACTATCAAATAAATTTGTATTTTTAACTAGCTGTTTTAATTCTATATCAGTCAATGTCGTCCTCCTCCTCATAATTAATATGATCTTCTTCTTTTCCTGCCAATATTAAAGCATACAAAAAAAGACTTATATTAGCACCTAATACAAGTCCAGTTATAAATCCATACCAAAACAATTTAACACCACCTCCAATCTTTGCATATATTAAAATTAGAACTTGTAAATAAGTAAAAAAATAAAGTACATTTCTGTACTCTATTTATAGTAGGTTTCCTGTTTCCTATTTACACTGTTCTAAAATGTTCTAAAGCAGTTCTAAAAATGTTCTAAAAGAGTTCTAAAATACATAATTTTTTTGAAAATTTGGCTAACCTGTGATATTTCAACGTTTTATCCTCAAACCCTCTAAAGTCAAGCATTTGACAAGTGCCAGGTAATGTTGTATAATTCCAAAAGGAATTGAATGAGGGATAAATCGTATCTTTGCCAAGGTCCAGTTGTGAGTTCGATTCTCACTACCTGCTCCAAAAGATATTTTCGTCACACCAGATGAACCAATTAAATCAACTGAAGATGTAAAAATCAAAGGGGTCGATTTCGACCCCTTTGATTTTTGATTATGTTTATTTTATTGAATCTTTATTATACAATAAGCCATTTTTATTATAACAAAAAATAATCTGCTTTTGTGTTACAGTTTGTTTACGTTTTTGTTACGATATCTAGTTAAATATAAAATCTTAACAAAAAATATTAAAATTCATATTACATTTTTATAAAACATATGATATAGTGAGAGTATCAGTTGAATAAATCGTTATGATAAAATATAAATGTTTATCATAAACTACAACAAAAAAGCAAGGGAGATGATAGTTTGAATAAAAGACATGATATTATAGCATTTGTTTTGAGTATTTTACCGGTTTGTATGTTATTCCTAGGGTTAGTATTGATTACTAACAGTTTAACAGGTGGAATAGGTTTCGGAGCTACTTTAACAACTACTGATTTGGGCAGGGTTCTTTTACCATTGGGATTATTTATGCTAGTATCTGTTCCTATCATTTTCATCTCATCTATCATATATGCAATAAAAGCTGGAAAAGTTGAAAAAACGAAAAAAAGCATTTTCAGATATCTGGCATTAACAATATTAGTTTTAGAAATTTCTATACCAGTTATATTGCTAATACTTGATGCAACAATTGGTATATAAACATCATTTTTTTAACAGACTTATATGTCATTAAACATTTAATCAATGGAATTCTATAGAACTATTTTTAAAAATTTATTTCATTACACATAATAAGATACATAGAAAATGCAATAAACTGCCTATAAAGATACATATATGAAATACTGAATGCATATATTTATGTTTTTTTCCAATCAAGTACAATATTGCTCCAAATGTATATACTATTCCACCAATCAATAAAAGTACAAAACCAGTTATACCTAATAATTGTGGTAATAAAGCACCTTTAACAATTATGCACCATCCCATTAATATATAACATACCATCGAAAATATTTTATATCTTTTTAAATCAATAGCATTTAATATGATTCCTAATAATGCAATGCCCCATATAACTCCAAATATTATCCATCCTGTTGCAGTATCATATTCTCTTAATGTACATAATGCAAAAGGTGTATATGAACCTGCAATTAATAGAAAAATAGTACAATGGTCTAATATTTGAAATATTTTTTTCGCTTTTAGCTTAGGATTTAATCCATGATATACACTTGACATTGTATATAATATTATCGTTGAAATTCCGAAAATTACTCCACTTACAATTCTATAAATATTTCCCGCTTTTGAGGCATAAATAGGACATAAAATCGTTGCAACAATTCCTAATATAACACCTAAAATATGAGTAATCATATTAAATATTTCTTCTCCTTTTGTATATGGAGGTAAAACTCTATCTATTAATTTTGTTCTTTTCATTATAGCCTCCTCTTACTATATAGTTTTTTTCAATTCTTCATTTCGTTTAATCTTCTGTGTAGTAGTTTTTATTAATGGCTCTTTTGTCAAAACCATATTTTTTATATACTTATATTTTGGTAATGTTGTATTTACTTCTTTTATTTTCTTCCATAATATTTCATACAATGAACTTTCATTTACATCATTATATTTTTCTTTTATTATATTTTCGTCATATACTATCTTTACTGATAACTTTATATCATTTTCATCCTCTTCATTTTGAATTCCATACACATAACTTTCTTCTATTTCTTCTATTTTATTTATTACTGTTTCTATTTCTTCTGGAAATATTTTCTTTCCATTTTTTAAAACAATCATATCTTTTTTTCTACCTGTAACAAATAAAAAATCTTCTTCATCTATATATCCTAAATCACCAGTATAAAACCATTTCTCTTTTAAAACTTTTCGTGTTTCTTCTTCATTGTTATAATATCCAAGCATTACATTAGGACCTTTTATTTTAATTTCTCCTATTCCATCTTTATCCTTATTTACTATTTCAACAGATACACTTTTCATAGGAATCCCTACAGAACCTTCTTTTGTATATTTGTCATTTTCTGCAGATATAACTGGAGATGTTTCTGTTAATCCATATCCTTGTACTATATGTATTCCAAATTGTTTGAATTTATACAAAATTTCCTTATCTAATGCAGCTCCTCCAGACACAATAAATCTCATCTTTCCACCCAATTGGTCTATTATCTGCTTAAATATTTTTCTTCTCACATCTATATGTAATTTCATTAAAAAATTACTTATTTTTACTGCAATATTTATTAGTTTTGTTTTTCCTTGTTTTTCTATTTCTTTTTCTATATTTTGATACATTTTTTCAATAAGTATAGGAACTCCAATAAAAACTGATACTCCATACTCATTTAAATTTTGTTTAATATATTTTAGCCCATCTGGAAATACTGTTTTTATTCCTGAAGCAATCATAACAATAATACCTGTTGAACCAAATATATGATGATATGGTACAAATGCTATATTTACATCATTATCATAAAATGTTTCCACTATTTGCATATCATATACATTAGTCGCTATACCTTTTTGCGAAAGCATTACTGCCTTTGCATTTGATGTCGTTCCAGATGTGAATAATAATAGGTTCATTTTGTCTGAATCTATTTCAGCATTTATATATTCTGTGTTACCATTTTTAATTAGTTTTTTACCAATTTGCATTAAATCATATATATTTTCATACTCAGAATGCTTGCTCATACATATATAATGTTTAATCTTTGTTTTGCCATTTTTTGTAATTTGTTCAATGCTTTCACTATATTTTTCATCAAATACAATCATTTCTACTTCACTTCTTACTAATGAGTTTTCTAATTCTTCTATCTGTAATTCTTTATCTAATGGCACAGATACTATCCCTCCTAGCAAGTTGCTTAAATGTGCCACTGCCCATTCATATCGATTTCTTCCTATTATTGCAATTCTCTTATCTTTTAACCCTAAATTATATAAAGCAGTTCCAAAACAATTTATATCTTCTAAGAATTTTGTATATGTTATTTCTATATATTCTGTTTTTTTACCTTCTTGAACTTTTGTTGTAAATGCAATGTTATTTGGATATAACTTTACTGAATTAAGCAGAATTCCCTTTATATCATCAAATTTGGGCATATCCCTAAATTTATTTTTAATCATCTCTCCTCCAATCTAGTATCGAATACCAGATTATCATATGTGTAATACTATGTCAAGAGTTTGACTAAACGTTCACTACATGATATTATATCAACTGATTGAGAGGTAATAACTATGTCTAATTACGCAATTCATAAAGACCCAGATATTATTCAATTCCATATCCCTAGATGGAAAGAACTTCCTAATATAGATTTATATTTAGATCAAATCATTACTATATTAGATAATTCTTTAACAATGTATATACAAACTGACATAAGCAAAAATGATAAAGAAAATAAAATTATTACAAAAACTATGATTAACAATTATGTTAAACATAAAATTTTAGATGCTCCTGTAAATAAAAAATATAATAAAATACATATAGCAAAATTATTTGTAATATGTATTTTAAAGCAACTGTATAGCATTAATGACATTAATAATCTAATTAACTTTGCCACTTCCACTACTTCTATTGAAATTGCTTATAATCAGTTTTGTTCCGAACTTGAAAAGGCTATTTCTATAATTTTTAATGCAGAAGAAATGTCTCATAAAAAAGATATTACCCAAGAGCAATATGTTTTAAAAAATGTAGTACAATCTTTTGCAAGTAAATTGTATGTTGAAAGAATGTATATAAAAAAACAGCAATTTACTCACTAAATTCTTCATAATCTTTATCATATCAGATTCACATATTTATCTGTTATTTACTGAAAATGAATTAGAAGAAAAGACTTAAAACTTACAAAACTATTGTTAGATTATGTAAAACATGTTATACTATAAATACAGTGAATATTTTCTTCTCACTGAAAATAATTTTTTAGAGGAGGCATTGGCATGCTAACAGGAAATTGCCAAAAAGCAGTTGCATCATTAATTCGGCAAGGAGATTTCAACACACGAGTAACAGTAGTACCAAAATGTGACTCAGAAGTTGCTTGGCATGAGTGGTTTCATGATGTTTTTGGTAATGCAATAAATGAATTAAAGCTTTATGAAGTTGAATGCACTACCTACTCAAATGAACACCTAACTCTTAACAAAAAGAATATTATGGTAAAGTCTTTCACAGACATTATCAATCCTTTTTGGGACAAGATGATATGTGCAGATGGTGTTCGCCTCACACTCACAGCCAAAGACAATGGCAGTAGCAGGTCATGGATTGTAGTTGAGGACAAATAATCTTAACTACAAAGCCGTATGAATGTAAAGTTCATACGGCTTTTCTATGTATATAATGACTTATTCATTATTGATTTACAAAAGTATAATTTTGCAAAATAACATTTTTTTGTGGCTTTAGCAACTCTTGTCCTGTTCTTAAATCAATGATACCATATAAACATGTACTATCAAAGTACAATCCTTTAGTTGGATAATCACTAAGCTCCTCAGAAAATACCTGAGCTTCTCCTTCTACAATCACGCCTATCCCATCATCAAGCCCATAAATCAAATCATATTTTTTTGATATTTCATTTCCATTTGAATCTACTATAATATATTTATCTTCATAATCAACAAATACTACCGTTCCATAATCAAACAAAAATTTAGAAGCTACATTAGACCAATATGAATTATCAAAAGTTTTCCAAAAATGATTGGTTGCTACCTTTGAATAACTTTCACTTATTTCATTAAATTCATTATCAACAAGAAAATAATTCCCAAACTCTCCTTTTTTCATCACTACTGCAGAATTATTTATAAAACTACTTCCTGAATACTCTGTAGTTATTATATCTCCTTTAATATCAATATATCCCACTCCACCTTTGTGGCTGCCAAATGATAACATCTTTTGATTCTTATTAATTTTTAATACTTTATTTTCTTCATAAAGTTTATCTTCATAACGCTTACCTTCATTATCTATATGTAGAAAACGTACCATATCAAGTGGCACTAATTTTAAATCACCAACACTAACATTCCCACTTCCATTAAAATTTTCATACAAAAATTGTTTAAATATATTATTACTTATATCAAATACTCCATAACCAAAATCTCCGCCTACTATGAAATTGGTATCATTATAATAATAAATAGACTTAAAATTATTATCAAATAATTTTTCACCATCTTTATTTTGTAGAAAATATTCACTATATCCATATTGATTAATTTCTGTGCCTATCTTAAGACCTAAAGTACTTAAATCAAATATCATAGTATTGTCAACATTATAATTTTTATGGTTTATCACATCGTCAAATTTATAGTTAGTTATATTTCCATTTTTATCAATATAATAGTCATACTCTGATTCAATAGTCCCATAATAACCTGATTTTCCACCATACACTTCTGACTGTGCAAGACCATCATATGGAGTAGTATTTTCTCCGAATTGTATCCTTGCTAAAGAAATTATTTTATTATCAATTTCATATTCCATAAATGGATCTGCAAAATTATATTGTGGCTCTATTTTTATTTCTCCATATTGATTTATATATCCATATTTATTGCCAACTTTGTATGGTATTAGTATGTCAATTCCACTAACTAACTTATCACTATCAATTTCAATTTCGCTAATATTATTTATTATATCCGTATTTTCAATTTCATTAGTATCACCAACATTTTCAAAAAACTTATCATAAGCAATATAGCTACCCATACCTAAAATAGTTATAATTAATATTGTGATTATTACTGCTATTAGAGTTAAACCATTTTCATTTGTATTTTTCATATTCAATTCCCCTTTGAATAAGATTATCATATAATAAAAATTAAAACAATATTCTCACATTAAAAATTGTTCTATTAATTTTTTATTAATTTCTATAATTTTTTCACAATCTATCATCTTTGAATTAAAACCTATATCATACTTATCATCTTTAATTTTAATTTGATTCACTCCATACACTATACTATTAGCAGGAACATTTTTTGTAACTATAGCTCCAATTGCAATAACAGAATTTTCGCCAATTATTATTGGACCTACAACTTTTGCGCCATCACAAATCACTACATTTTTATCAATAATTGGATTACCAACATTCTCCCATTCATTACTAACTTTATTAAATTTCAAATTAGAACCAATAGTTACATTTTGATAAATAACTACATTTTCACAAATCTTTGAAGCAATGATTATTCCCCCTCTGGCATGATGAGCAAACAATACACTCTTATCTATTTCAACACAGTTAATCTCACAACAGTACAATTTTTCTAATAAATTCTTTGCTAACTTTCTTGATAATATATTTTTAGAATGACAATTAATTTTTACTAACTTATCAAACATTTATATCTCCTTTCTCATGTTGTATATTTTATTACTTTAGCAGGGTTTCCGCCCACAACAGCATAATTTGGTACATTTTTTGTTACCACACTTCCAGCTGAAATAACAGCACCTTCTCCAATTGTAACACCTTTCATAATATATTTATTTTGTTCATTACCTTTCATTTTGTACTCCTTCTTTTAAAAGCACTTTTGTTTCCTCGGAAACATTTTAATAATATCACTTTTTTGTTTCCTTGTCAATAATATTTCTTATAATAAAAAAACAATCTAATAATAGACTGTTTTTGCTTGTTATATTTTATTAATATTGTTTTGCTTTTTTATTTCTATATCTAAATGTTTATTATAATTTTCTACAAAATTAAGCATATAATTAAGTTGTTCATCTGTTATCTCTTTGAATACTACCTTATCTCTCCTAATAAATTCTTTGTGTAATTCATCATGAGTATTATAAATTCTTTCTCCTTTTTTAGTAAGTTTAAAATATATTTCTTTATTATTTTCTTTCTTTTGATAGCTTTCAATATAACCTTTTTGTATAAGCTTTTTTGTTAATTTACTTATAGCACCTTTAGTCATATAAAAGTTTTCTGCAAGCTTTGTTACATTAGAATCCTTATTTTTCCCAATATATTCTATGCAGTGTACTTCAGAGGATTTACATTCTTTAAGAGCAACCTCCATTTTAAGCTTATTAAGCCATACTGTTTTATTATATATATCCGCAAACCCTTTAAATAACTGATTTCCTTTATTCATATTAAAAGCCTCCTATATAATTGACAATTATACCATAATGTTGTATAATAACAAAGGTATTTTTTTAATATATCAGCATATAATTAAGTATGGCGCCTTAGCCAAGTTGCTGAGACTGTTGAGGCTTCGCCGATTACAGTGTCAGTATACGAAAAAGGAATAATAAATTTAATATGGCGCCTTAGCCAAGTGGTAAGGCATGGCTCTGCAAAAGCTTGATCATCAGTTCAAATCTGATAGGCGCCTCCAAATGTAAATTCACTCCAACTTTGGAGTTTATAAAATAAAATCATCAGAGTTATTCTAGATGGTTTTATTTTTAGTAAATTTAGTGTAATAGGAGGCTCTTATGGAAGAATTATTAGATGTCTTAGATGAAAATGGTATTAAGACAGGGCAAATTTTGCCAAGAAGTGAAATCCATAAAAATGGTTTGTGGCATAGAGCTATTGTTGTTGCCATAGTAAATGAAAAGAATCAAATTTTGTTACAACAACGTTCAAGTAACAAAGATAAAAATGCCAACATGTGGGACATATCTGCAGCAGGCCATTTATCTACTGGACAAGATTCTCTTGCAGCAGCAACTAGAGAAATAAGTGAAGAGGTTACAGTAAGTATTGGTTATACTGTTGAAGTAAAAGACTTTAGATTTATGTTTTCATTTAGAAAACAGCAAGTCTTTGAGGAAAATTTTATTGAAAATCAATTTTATGACTTTTTTATCCTAAGGCAAAATGGACTCAATGCAGACAATTTGAAATTTCAGAAAAGTGAAGTTCAATCAATAAAGTTTGTCAATATAACTGAATTAAATGAATTAAGAGAAAACAATATACTTGTTGAAAGAGATGAGTGCTACAATGCACTATCAGAATATTTATTTAGATTATGAATAAAAATGAATGAAGAAAAGTATTTTTGTATTTTTCTCCATTCATTTTTATTTCCTTTTATCTAACTAATTACATTCAAATAATTAGTTGTTCGGTTACCACAAGCATCACAAAATTTTGCACCATCTGGGTATATGAATTTTGTTTTATGCCAATCACATTCTTGATTAGTACATATATTTTGTTGCTGTTCTATTTGTTCTGATAAAGTGTTTCCACATTTTGAGCAAAATTTAGATTCACTTCTGTAAGCTTCTGCTCCACATTTTTTACATTTTTTCATAATATTTTTCTCCTTTTAAATCATTATTTATTTGAAATTTAATAACCCTTTATTTCTCCAATCTCACTTTATATTTACAATTAAATTCTTCATTTGGTTTCAACACAATTGTATCAGGTTTTTCTGAGAACACCCCATTTGAATCTATATAATCTGTTGTTGTATACCATGGTTCTAAACATAAAAATGGAGCATCTTCTTTTGACCAAATGGCAAAATACGGAAAACCTTCAAACTCAAATTCTAACACTTTTTTCCCATTCTCTTTTACAATTACTTTCTTGCAATCAATATCACTCATAATAATTGCGTCATTATCAAATGAATTATTATCTAACTTTATTTCTTTAGTTACTTTCTTCTCTGCTTTTTCTAACAACCCATCTCTCAATGTATAAAATTGAATATTCTCTTCTTTTTCAAATTCTACTGAAGCATTAGAATAATTTATTTTATATGCAGGATGTCCACCAATTCCAAATGGCATATCTATATTGCTTTTATTTATTACTTTATATTCTGTAATAACAGATTCATCTGCCACACTATATTTTACATATAACTCAAAATCAAATGGATATTTTATTTTTGTTTCTTCATTGCTTTTTAATACATATTCATTTGGAGAAGCTTCCTCAAATTCCATATCTCGTACAAAACCATGTTGTGTCATTTCATAGGTTTGTCCATTTATAGTGGTTTTGTTATCTTTTAATTTACCCACTATTGGGAACAATATAGGACTATGTCTATTCCATACTGTAATCCCATCATGCAAATATTCTATATTATTAACTACTATACTAGTTAATTCTCCACCAGCACTTTTTGATTTTATTTCTATCATAATAAATACCTCACTTATGGTATTATATCATAAACTAAAATCTGTGGCCAATTAGATAGTATATTAAAAAAATAGTATGCAACATCTTTTTTGTTTACAGCATATTTTGCAATAACTGGTGTTGATGCTATAACATTATCTTTAATTTTCAACTCACATAGTCCGCACTACTTCTCCTTTTTCAACTGGAGCATCTATATTTGTTAAAACATGTGTAACTAATTCAATATCTTTTACTTCATCTTTTTTAATAGGATATTTTCCTATATTTATTTTTTCTAGTTCAAATTCTAAATTAGTTCTCATCCCTTTATTTATACTAATTCTTTTTTGATTTATATCAAGCCAATAATTAAACTCATCTTTTAATACTTTATCTAAATCTACTTTTTCATATTTAGAAAATGCATACTCTATAAGTGCTATGTCGTCTTTATTTCTTAAAGTTCTATTATCAGCACCTAATATTACCACAACAATTGATGTATCTCCTCGTGTTACAGAGGTCACTACGCAAAGCATTGCCTCTGATGTAAACCCTGTTTTAAGTCCATCCACCCCATTAACTCTACCAAGCAATGGATTAGTATTCATTAGTTCTTTCGAATATCCATTTATTGTAATTGTGACTTTTTTTATTTTAGCAATGCTCATAATAGTTTTGTTTTTTAATGCATAATCAGATACTATTGCAAGTTCATATGCTGTTGTATAATGTCCTTCCTCATCTAATCCATGTGGTGTTACAAAGTTAGTATTTGCGCATTCTAATTCTCTTGCTTTTTCATTCATCATTTCTGCAAAGCCTTCTACAGAACCTCCAATATGTTCTGCAATTGCAACAGCTGCATCATTGCCAGAAATAAACATCAATCCATATAATAAATCTCTTAAAGTGACTTTTGCTCCAGTTGTTAAATCTAAACTTGTTCCTCCTGTGTTTGCAGCTTTACTTGATGCTATTACAATATCATTTAAGTTTCCTTTTTCCACTGCAATAATAATTGTCATTATTTTTGTTGTAGAAGCTTGTGCACGTTGTTCATTCATATTCTTATTATAAAGAACTGCCTTTGTTTCTCTATCTATAACACATGCAGCCTTACAACTAATATTAGGTTCATCTAAATTATTTTTAAATACTTCTTTCACATCTGTTAATATATTTTCTATTTCTATATCTTGCCCCAAATCTTCTTCCGCATATGATATATTAAAATTAAAAATAAGCATTAAAATTATTGCTATTATAAATATTTTTCTCATTAAAAAATCACCTTTTAATATATATGATTAAAAGGTGATTTTTAGGACAATTATATTTTTTTCATTTCTTCATATCTTTTTATTTTTCCTGTTGTAGTTTTAGCTAGTCCTTCATTTGTTAAACTAAATTCTCTCACATATTTGTATAAAGGCAACTTTTTATTTACTTCTTTTATGTGTTTTGTAATTATTTCATTTATCTCATCTTCTGTTTTATTCTCTTCATTATTTATCACTATCTTTGCACAAATTTTTGAATCTCCATCTTTTGCAGCTTTGGCATATACAAAACTTTCTGTAACATATTGACTACCATTTATTAAAACTTCTATTTCTTCTGGAAAAATGTTTTTTCCATTTTTTAACACTATAACATTTTTCTTTCTTCCTGTTATAAATAAAAAACCATTTTCATCAACATATCCTAAGTCTCCTGTATAGAACCATCCATCTTTTAGAACTTCATCTGTTGCTTCTTTATTATTATAATAACCCATCATTACATTTGGTCCTTTTGCAACTATTTCCCCATCTACTATTTTTACTTCTACTCCTGGCAATGTATATCCTATCGACCCAGGACATGCGTATTTGTCATTTTCTACTGTTAAAACTGGAGATGTTTCTGTTAAACCATATCCTTGACATGTTCTTATTCCTAAATTATTAAGTCCAATTATTACGTCTTTATTAAGTGGTGCTGCGCCAACTAGTGCAACTCTTAAATATCCACCTAAAGCTTTTTTTGGTTCTGGTAAATTTACTATTTTTTTATAAATATTTTCTAATACCAATGGAACTGCTATAAACACACTTACCTTATAATCAATTAAATTTTGAGAAATATATCTTATTCCCTCACACATTCCAAGGCAAGCACCACTATATATTCCAGTTAAAAATGTAGCTGTATTTTCAAGTGTATGATGTATTGGTAAAAATGAAAGTAATGTATCATTTGGATAATATTTTAGTACTGAAGAAACACTCATAATGTTTGAACAAATATTATATTGTGATAACATTACAGCTTTAGAAAGTGATGTTGTACCAGATGTAAATAATAAACTACTTACTGCTTTATTATCTATTTTTGCATCTACAAAAGACTTCTCTCCTTTGTTTATTAATTCATTTCCAGATTTGATTAATGATTGCATACTTTCAATAAAATTAATATAATGTTTTATTATTGTATTATTTTTTTCTTTTATTTCACTCATTACCTCTTCATATTTGTATTCAAATAAAACTGCTTCACATTCACTTATTTTTAACAAGTTTTCTATTTCACCTTTTGGTAATGCTTTATCTATTGGTACAACTATTCCTGTCCCACAAACAACAGCCATATAAGCCACACACCATTCATAGCTATTGTTTCCAATTACAGCAATCTTCTTTCCTTTTAACCCTAAATTAATTAATGCAGTACCTAAACTGTCTACATCTTTCTTAAATTCTTCATATGTTCTTTCTGCTATTTTTCCATTTGGTGTTTCTCTAAATTTAAAAGCAATATTATTTTTATATTGAGTTGCTGATTTATTCAACATATCCTTTAAATCACTTATTTCTACTATCTCATGTACTTTTTCTGACATCTTAACATTTTCCATAAAATACCTCCTGCACACAATAATATATTGTTTACAGGAGGTATACAATAGAATGATTGGTCAGTTAAATTTTCAAAAGTCCTAAAATAGCATCCTTATATATTTTTGACATTAACTCCAATTTTTCTATACTAATATATTCATCTGGTTGGTGTAATGTATCAATATCACCAGGAAATGCTGGGCCAAATGCTACAACATTTTTAAATGCTTTAGCATAAGTTGTTCCCCCAATTGCAATTGGCTCACCAATTATATTAGTATTTTTATTATATGCCTCTATTAAAGTTTTAATTAATGGACTATTCTTTTCCACATACAAAGGTTCTTTACAGTCTAATACTTCAACATTATTTCCTTTATCAGCAAAACTTTTTACAATTTCATCTTTACTAACAATTGCAGGGTGTCTAATATTTATATAAGCATATAGTTCATTATTTTCTAATTTAATATTAGCTAAATTTAAAGTAAGTTTTCCTGATTCATCACTTTTATTAATTCCTAATTTTTCTCCAGTATAATCTTCACCAATATAATCATGTAAAAAATTAATAAGAGGTATATTATTATCTAACTCATAAATTTTGTCTATCATCTTAGAAACTGCATTAACTCCTCTTTCTGGGTGAGCACCATGTGCTTCCTTTCCAAAAGTTTCTAAAAATATTTTGTCTTTTTGGTTATTTTTCTCATATTCAATTTTACAATGACTTGGAACAACATTTATAGGATTATTACATTCTACAGATACTATTTTTATATCTGATTGCTTATTGTCTTTTTGGTTAATTTTTAATGACAACATTCCTTTTTCTGCAAATATACATGGAAAATCTCCATCTGGTGAGAATCCTATAGTTGGAGACTCTTCATGTTGTTTATAATAATCTATACATTTCCAACCACTTTCTTCATTTAAACCTAATATCATTCTTACTCTTTTGTTGACATTTGGACAATCCCCTTTCACCCATTTCATTGCATGTAATGCTGCTATAGTTGGACCTTTATCATCTGATGCACCCCTACCATAAAGTTTTCCATCTGCTATTTCTGCACCATATGGCATATGTGTCCATCCATCACCTTCTGGTACCACATCTAAATGTGATATTATTCCAATTAATTCTTCACCTTCTCCAAACTCTATTATACCTGCATAACCATCAACATTTTTTGTTTTAAATCCCATTTCTTTTCCTAGTCTCAACATATATTCTAATGCATTATTTACTTCTTCTCCAAATGGTTTGTTAGTAATTCCTTCTGCTTCTACACTAGGTATTTTTATTAGCCCAGTTAAGTCTTTTATCATTTTGTCAATTTCCATCAACCACCTCCTTAAGTTTTGTTTTAAATATATCTAAAACATATTGTATTGATTTTGTTTCTTCCAAATTAACGCCTACATCTCTTAGTAAGTCTAATGGATATTTTGTGCAACCACTTTTTAAAAACTTTAAATATCTTTCTTTTAATTCTTCATTTCCTTTTAATATTTCATTTGCAATATAATATGCAGAAGCTAAACCTGTTGCATATTTATAAACATAAAAACTTGTGTAAAAATGTGGTATTCTTGACCATTCCATTTCTATTTCTTTGTCTATTACTACAGACTCTCCAAAATATTTTTTATTCAAGTCATAATAAATACTACACATATCTTCAACTGTTATTGGTTTTTCATTTTCTACTTCTTCATGTATTATTTTTTCAAATTCTGCAAACATTGTTTGTCTATAAAAAGTTGATTTTATTGAATCTAATTCATGTAGTAAAATATTTTTATCTCTAGTTTTTCCTAACAAATATTCTAATACTAAAATTTCATTTACTGTTGATGCCACTTCTGCCACAAAAATTGTATATTCTGAATTCAAATAATTTTGATTTGTATTTGAATAATGTGAATGCATCGCATGACCTAATTCATGTGCTAATGTTGTCACTGATGAAAGGGTGTCATTATAATTTAATAATATATATGGGTGTACTTCATATGCATTTGTACAATATCCACCTGTTCTTTTTCCTTTTGTTTCATATACATCTATCCATCTTTCTTCAAAAGCTCTTTCTATATTATTACTATAATCTTCTCCTAATACTTTTAATGCTTCTTCTACTATTTTTCTTCCTTCTTCATAATTATAGGTTCTTTCATCTTTTATTATTTCTGCACTAGTATCATAAAGATGTAGTTCGTCTAACCCCAGCACTTGTTTTTTATAGGCATAATACTCATGTAATCTTTCTAAATTTTGACCTGTTACTTTAATTAAATTATCATATACTTCTTCTTTTACATTATCTCCAAATAAAGACATTTCTCTTGCAGATTTATATTTTTTCACTTTTTTATAAAATACATTTTTATTTGTATTTTCTATAAGCATTTGACCTAATGTATTTTTCATAGAACTATATGATTTATACATAGATTTAAATGAATTTTCTCTTAAAACTCTATCTGCACCTTGCATATATCTAGAATATGTTCCATTGGTAAGTGGCAATATTTTATTATCTTTATCTTTTACATCATTAAATTTTATATCTGCATTATCAAACATATTAAATATATGTGAAGCAGCTTTTGAAATTTTAGATGTTTGTGCTAAAACACTTTCTTCTACTTTTGATAAAGTATGTTCTTTATATCTTAATATGTTGTTTATATATGTTGAATAATTTCCTAAATTGAATTTTTCTACACCTTCTGTTTTTAGTATTTGTGGTGTTATAAATGATACTTCATCTGCAAATTCTGAATGAAATCCAAGTATCTTTGAGTTTAATGCTTGCGATTTTGAATCTCCTACATTTTCATCTAATTGCATATGTGAATATACATATAGTTTGTCAAAAAGTATAGCTGTATTTTCTAATAACTTAATACATTCTATAAGTGAACTTTCATTAAATTCACCTTTATATTTCTTAAATTCTTTTGTCATTTCTTTTAATTTTTTAAAATCTTCTTCCCAAAGCCCCTCGTTTGAATAAATTTGTGTTCTGTCCCATTTATATTTCTCTTCTACATCTTTTCTTTCCATTTTTTACCTCCCTTAATATTATATACAATTTATTTGATTTTATCAAATATTTAGTGATATAATGGGAAAAATAAATATAATGAGGAGGATTATAAATGACTGATGAAAGAATTAAACACTTAGCTTACAATTTAATTAATAAAAGTGTTAACCTACAAAAAGGTGAAAAAATACTAATTCACATTTCAGGAAATGATAGTGTAGAATTGGCAAGAGAGCTTATTAAAGAAGCATATAAATTAGAGGCAATACCATTTTTCTTAGAAGAAGATAAGGTTTTAACTCGTGAAATACTTAAGTCTTGTACACAAGAACAATTAGAAATATCATTTGAAAATCAACTTCAAATGATGAAATCAATGGACGCATACCTTGGTGTTCGTGCAAGTGAAAATATATCTGAACTTTCAGACATACCTCATGAAAATATGGAAATGTACAATAAAGCATATGAAACTGTTTTAAATGAAAGAGTTAATAATACAAAATGGTGTATTTTAAGATATCCAAATCCATCTATGGCACAAATGTCTGGCATGAGCACAGAAGCATTTGAAGACTTGTATTTTAAAGTGTGTAACCTAGATTATTCTAAGATGGATAAAGCCATGGATAATTTACATTCTTTAATGTGTAGAACAGATAGGGTTCATATTAAAGGTCCTGGAACAGATTTAACTTTTAGTATAAAAGATATTGGTGCTAAAAAATGTGCTGGTGAATGTAATATTCCAGATGGAGAAGTGTATTCTGCTCCAGTAAAAGATTCCGTAAATGGTACAATTTCATATAATGCTCCAAGTACACAAGATGGAACAACATTCACAGATATAAAACTTGAATTTAAAGATGGAAAAATAGTAAATGCAGCTTCAAATAATACAGAAAAAATAAATAAAATATTTGATATGGACGAAGGTAGCAGGTATGTTGGTGAATTCGCAATAGGTGTAAATCCATATATTAAAGATCCTATGAATGATATTTTATTTGATGAAAAAATACAGGGAAGTTTTCACTTCACACCAGGTCGTTGTTATGAAGATGTAAGTAATGGTAATGCTTCTTCTTTACATTGGGATTTAGTCTGTATTCAAACACCTGAATATGGTGGTGGAGAAATTTATTTTGATGATGTTTTGATAAGAAAAGATGGTAGATTTATAATTGATGAATTATTGGCTTTAAATCCAGAGAATTTAGTATAATATAAAAAACAGTATGAGAATGTCCTAGAATATAAACTAAAATGCCGCAAATGGTTATATATATTTTTTTCAGGACACCCTCATATTAAGAGTATTGATATGCCACTAATCAAGTTTATTTTCCATAGTATGCATCTACTAATATTTGTTTCAATTCTGTTACTAATGGCATTCTTGGATTCGCTGTTGTGCATTGGTCTTCAAATGCTCTATCTGCTAATTCTTCTACTTTAGCCATAAACACATCTTCTTCTATTCCCGCTTCTTTAAACGACTTTGGCATATTTAATTTTTGCATTAAATCTCTTATATTCCAAATTAAAGATTCTACATTAGGCTCCCATCCCATTTTTCTAGAAATATTAGCATATTTTTGGTCTGCTATAAAATATTCATATTTAGGGAAAGATACAAACTTTGTTGGAGTTTCTGAATTATATTTTATTACATATGGTAGCAATATTGCATTTGCCATACCATGTGATATGTGGAATTCACCCCCAAGTTTGTGTGCTAAACTATGGTTTATTCCCAAAAATGCATTTGTAAATGCCATTCCTGCAACACATCCTGCATTATGCATTTTTCCACGCGCTTCTCTATCCTCTGGACTATCATATGCTTTTTGTAAATTAGCAAATACTAATTCTATAGCTTTTTCAGAAAGGCCATCTGTAAAATCAGACGCCATCACAGAAACATATGCTTCAATTGCATGTGTTAAAACATCCATACCAGTATCTGCTGTAACTTTCTTTGGCATACTCAAAACAAGTTCTGGGTCTATTATTGCAACATCTGGTGTTAACTCATAATCTGCCAATGGATATTTTATATTCTTTTCTTTATCTGTAATAACTGCAAAAGAAGTCACTTCAGAACCTGTTCCAGATGTTGTCGGAATTGCAATAAATTTAGACTTAGAACCAAGTTTTGGAAACTTATATGTTCTTTTTCTTATATCCATAAATTTAAGTTTTAGCCCTTCAATATCTACATCTGGTTGCTCATAAAATAACCACATTCCTTTAGCAGCATCTATTGGACTCCCTCCACCTAAAGCAATAATTGCATCAGGATTAAAGTTATTCATTTCAGAAACACCACGTTTAATTGTGTCAAAAGATGGGTCTGTCTCCACATCTGAAAATACATATGTGTGTACATTTTTTTCTCTTTTTTCTAAATGATATATAATTTTATCAACATAACCTAAATCTTTCATTGCTTTATCTGTAACAATAAATACTCTTGATATTTCTGGCATTTTGCTTAAATAAGCAATTGAACCTTCTTCAAAATAAATTTTTTCTGGAACCTTAAACCATTGCATATTATTCCTCCTTTTAGAAAGTTTTTTTATATTTAATAAATTAACACTTGATACATTTGATGTTGTTGAATTTCCTCCAAAAGTTCCACAACCTAAAGTTAATGATGGTAAGTTTGTATTATAAATATCACCAATCGCTCCATGTGAAGATGGCGAATTAACTATAAGCCTTCCAGCTTTCATTTTTTCTCCATATTTTAATATAATCTCATCATTATTAGAATGAATAACTGCAGAATGTCCGAAGACCACCAAAAGATATTAATTTTTCTGCTTTACTTATTCCATCTTCTGTGTTTTCTGCAACATAGTATGCAAGTACTGGGCTTAACTTTTCTTTAGATAATGGAAATTCTTCTCCAATTCCTTCTTGGCCAACCACTAAAATCTTAGTATCTTCTGGAACATTTATACCTGCTCTTTTTGCAATTGTATGAGCTTTTTGTCCAACAATATCTGCATTAATCGAACAGCCTTTTTCTGTACAAATAATACTTTTTTGAAGTTTTGCTATTTCTTCTTCATTTAAAAATACGCATTTATATTTTTTCATTAAGTTTTCAAATTCATCTTTTATTTCTTTATCTACAATAACTGCTTGCTCAGATGCACAAATCATACCATTATCAAAAGTTTTTGAAAGTATTAAATCTGTAACTGCTCTTTCTAATTTAGCCGATTTTTCTATATAACAAGGCACATTGCCGAGGTCCAACTCCAAGTGCTGGTTTTCCGTGATGAATATGCTGCCTTTACCATGCTAGTTCCACCTGTTGCTAAAATCAAATTAATATCTGGATGGTTCATTAAAAACTGTGTAGCTTTAACAGAAGGTTCTTCTACCCATAAAATGCAATCTTTTGGTGCTCCTGCTGAAACAGCAGCATCATGTAAAATTTTAGCAGTTTCCACACTACAGTTTTGAGCAGATGGGTGAAATCCAAAAATAATAACATTTCTAGCTTTTGCTGAAATAATAGATTTGAAACATGTTGTAGATGTAGGATTTGTAACAGGAGTCACCCCTGCAATAATTCCCACTGGTTCAGCAATTTCCATATAGTCTTCTTCTTCATATTCTGAAACTACTCCAACACTTTTAACATATTTAATACTATGGTAAATATATTCAGAAGCAAACATATTTTTAATAATCTTATCTTCATAAACTCCTCGATTAGTTTCTTCTACAGCCATTTTAGCTAATCTCATATGATTTTCCATCATAGCCATAGCCATACACCTTATAATTTCATTCACTTGTTCTTGATTAAGCTTAAGATATTCTTCCGAAGCAACTTTAGCTCTTTTTACAAGTTCATCAATCATTCCTTTAACTTTTTCATCTTCATTCATAAAATTCTTCATCCTCCTTAATTTTTATATGCTCTTATTTTATTCTATCATATTATCTTATGAGATTAAAATCAACTTTTATTTATATTATAAACTTTTATTATTCTTATATTCACTTGACTACTTGCCTTTTAGTTTGCATTAAATATACAAATTTCATAATAATTTTATCTGGAATTATTTTAGACAAAACTCTAAGAATTTTTACTGACATCCCTGGTAATATTATTAGCTTTCTTTTTAACATTTTATCTATTGCATATTTTGCAACTGTCTCACTTGCTAATGGATAAATACTAAACTTCACATTTGCAACATCATTAAATTCTGTTTTAACTGGTCCTGGACATAATGCACTAATAGAAACATTAGATTTTGCTTTTTTTAGTTCAGCATAAATTGCTTCTGTTAGTCTTAATACATAGGCTTTTGAGGCATAATATGTTGCCATTAATGGACCTGGCATTGTTCCTGCAATAGATGCAACATTTAAAATATAGCCTTTATTTCTTTTAGCCATATTTTTTAAAAACAATTTTGTTAATATTTGCACAGCAATTATATTTACATTTATAAGTTGTTTTTCTTTTTCCAAATCTGTATCAATAAATCTACCAAAATCTCCAAAACCAGCATTATTAACTAGCACATCAATTTCTTCATTTTTAGTTTGTTCATATAGCATATTACAATTATCAGAAATTGATAAATCTAATTCTATAATTCTTGTATTTGTTTTTACTTCTTTTTGCAATTTCTCTAATCTATCTCTCCTTCTGGCAACAACAATTAAATCATAACCTAAATCACTTAAATGTTTTGCCATGTCATATCCTATTCCAGAAGATGCACCAGTAATCAAAGCTTTCATATTTTTCTCCATTCTTAAAAAAGTATCCAAAAAGGCATTTACCTTTTGGATACTATTATAACATATCTTACATATTGTTTTGTTTTTTATATTGTTCAATCATTTTTTTTACCATTTGTCCGCCTATTGGTCCACCTTCAGACCCATTTTGCTTAGCTGTTAAATTTGATTTGTCATCATCATTATGTTCTTTGCAAAACTGTAATCTACCTATTTCTTCTGCACACTCCAATTTGAATTTTGTCATAGCTTCTTTTGAAGCCTTATTCATTGGCTCTTTTGATTTTGGCATAAAAATCCCTCCTTTTTTATATATTGTCTTCAAAAATTGAAAAAATATACAAAAAAATCAAGGTCTGTCCCCAAAATAGGAAAAAAGCGAAAAGGGGACTGTCCCCGAAAATCAATATATATAATTCTGTGGGTCTTGTGGTGCATTGTTTATTCTTATTTCAAAGTGTAAGTGTGCTCCTGTTACCCATCCTGTTACTCCTACTTCACCTATTATTTGTCCACCTTCTACTGTTTCTCCTACTGATACATACATTAGATTACAGTGTGCATAGTATGTTTCTACACCATTTCCATGGTCTACTACTATTAAGTTACCATATCCTCCACTATAGTCTGTTGATATTACTGTACCACTACTTGCTACTTTAATTCCCGTTCCTATTGGTGCTGGTATGTCTATTCCTGTATGGTTTCCTATATCTCTTATTCCAAATCTTGATGATACGGTTCCTTCAACTGGCTTCATTAATGAAATTCCATTAACTGTTCCTTCTGGGCTATAACTCATCTTAGCTCTTGCAACTGTGACTATTTTAGTATTTGCTGCTTTTTCCACTGCTACATCAATTGTCACTACATTGTCTATACTTTCTTTTAATTCTTCTACAATTGCCATGTTCATTATCAGTTCTGCGCCATATTCATCTTTAACTCTATTTATTACTGTTTCTGCTTCTTCATTTGTTTTTACTGAGGCAACTTTTTCACCTTCTACTGTTATTGCATATTCTCTATATATTGTCTTAGAGTTTTCTTTTACAACTTTTAATACTTCTTCTACATTTATATATTCTATGTTTTTAACTATTTCTAAAGTATATTCTGGCATAGCTTTTATATCTACAAATGCTACATTTCCTTCTTTGTTATTTAAATATTCATTTACTTTTGCTGTAACTTCTTCTTTATTGTTTACATAGCCTAAATCTTCTCCTAAGAATCTAACTTTATATACTGGCTTATATATCATCCCTAAAGCTAATATAACTAATACCATTATAAATGTTGGTACAAGATTTATTCTTCTTTTACTGTACGTAGTAATATTCTCCACTCTCCTTATTATTTTTTATGTCGCAGAGTTTAATTATAGACTATTTACCTCATACTTTCAAACTGTAAATTTACTGATTTCAGCTCGTTTTTGGTCAAATATTACAGTTTTATTACAAATATATTATATTTTAGTAACATTCTTATATAATGTTTGCATATACTACGTTTTTATATACACTTTAAGTTCTTATTGCGTTTTTCCTTTGCGGATAAACCCTTTCTACAAAAATAAACCTGTTTAATTGCTTTTGTATTTCTACTATTATAAGTGGTGATATTGAAAGAAGCATTACTATTATCCATGCCAATGGAGTTAATGGTATTACCTTAAATATTTTTGCTATTGGTTCAATAGTTATTACCCCGATTTGTAATACGCTTCCCACTGCCACTGCAAGACACATATATTTATTAGTAAAAAAGCCTATGCTAAATATACTTTCATCTGTTCTTACATTAAAAGCATGTATCAACTCTAACATACTCATTGTTGCAAATGCCATTGTTCTACCAACCTCTAATCCAAACATATTGTTACCTATTGTAAATGCTAGTAGTGTTATTATCCCTATCATTGCACCTTCTACCATTATCTTACTCCATAATCCATCTGCAAAAATGCCTTTTTTAGAGTTTATTGGCTTTTTACTCATTATGTTTTTATCTTCTGGTTCTAATCCAAGCGCAATTGCTGGCAATGAGTCTGTAACTAGGTTTATCCATAGTAATTGAATTGCTATTAGTGGAGATTCTATACCAATTAAAATTCCCATTAGCATTACAATAATTTCCCCAATATTTGTTGCAATTAAAAAATGTAATGTTTTTTTTATGTTTTCATATATATTTCTTCCGAGTTTTTACGGCTTCTACTATAGTTATAAAATTATCATCTGTAAGTATCATGTCACCTGCATTTTTTGCTACATCTGTACCATTTAGCCCCATTGCAACTCCTATGTCTGCTGCTTTCAATGCTGGTGCATCATTCACTCCATCTCCTGTCATTGCAACAATATGTCCATTTGATTTAAATGCTTTTACTATTCTTACTTTATGTTCGGGTGATACTCTTGCAAAAACAGAGTAATTAGATATTTCTTTTTCTAATTCATTATCAGATTTTCTATCTAATTCTGCTCCTGTCATTGCTAAACTTCTCTTTGTTAATATACCTAACTCTTTTGCTATTGCAGTTGCTGTGATTACATGGTCACCTGTAATCATTACAGTTTTTATTCCTGCTAACTTACATGTTTCAATTGCTTCTTTTACATTTTCTCTTGGAGGGTCTATCATCCCAATTAATCCTACAAATATAAGGTCTTCTTCTTTTTTATATGAACTATTGTCTACATCTTTAAAAGCAACTGCTATAACCCTTTGTGCACTCTCTGCCATTTTATTATTTGATATTTCTATCTCATTTATCATTTCTTTTGACAAACTAATAACCTTACCATTATCATAATAATTTTTGCACCTGCCTATTAAAACATCAACTGCACCTTTTGTAATAACTCTATATCCCTTATTTAATTTATGTATTGTTGTCATTAGTTTTCTATCTGAATCAAATGGTATTTCATCTACCCTAGGTTTCTTTTCATACAAATCTATCTTACTAATACCTTTTAGTATTCCCTCTTGCACAATTGCAATCTCTGTAGAATCCCCTCTTAAATCATTGTCTACATCTGTACACATCATTCCCAGCTCTAAAATAAATTTAGAGTCTTTATCTTTTGTTTTTATTTCTACTACTTTCATTTTATTTTGTGTTAATGTTCCTGTTTTGTCTGAACATATAACTGAACTGCTACCAAGTGTTTCAACTGCTGTAAGCTTTCTTATTATCGCATTCTTTTTTGCCATTTTAGTAACACCAATAGAAAGAACTATTGTAACAATGGCAGGCAAGCCTTCTGGAATTGCTGCAACAGCAAGCCCAACAGAAGTCATAAACATCTCCTTTAATGGAATTTGTTTCATTATCCCTATAAAAAATATTAATACACAAATTGCAAGAGCACTTAAACCTAATTTTTTACCTATTTGCTCTAGTCTCAACTGTAATGGTGTTCTAGGCTCTTCATTACTAAGAAGCATTTTTGCAATCTTGCCAACCTTTGTATCCATTCCAGTTTCTGTCACTATCCCTATAGCATGTCCATTAGTAATTACAGTTGTACCAAAACATGTATTTACCATATCTCCTGTCATAATATTTTCATCTAACAATACTTTTGCATCTTTTAATATACTTGTTGTTTCACCTGTTAATGCTGATTCTTCTGCCTTTAAGCTAAAAGTCTCTATTAGCCTTATATCTGCTGGAACGAAATTACCCGCTTCCAACATTACAACATCACCTGGTACTACTTCGTTTCCTAAAATTACTTGAATTTTTCCATCTCTTTTTACTTTTGCATGTGGAGCAGACATTTTTTTAAGTGCATCTAATGCTTTCTCTGCTCTACTTTCTTGAACTAAACCTAAAATTGCATTTACAACTACTATTGCAAATATAATTATTGAGTCTATATATTCATTACTTTTTTCTATAAGTGAAGTAACTGCAGATATAACTGCTGCTATAATTAAAATTATAATCATAAAATCATTAAATTGTTTAAAAAAACGAATTAATAAACTTTCTCTCTTTTTTTCCTCCAATTCGTTTTTACCACAACTTTGTAGTCTTAAACTAACCTCTTTTTCTGATAATCCATATTCTATGTTTGTCCTAAGTTTGTTCGCTACCTCTTCTTTAGAAATTGTATGCCACACAAAAATCACCTCTGTAAAATTATATGCATACACTTTTTCATTTATGATAAAATATTATAAATTTCGAAAAACTTAAATGCCGCGAATGGACATTATATTATTTTTAAGCGAACTGTTGTGGGGACCGCTGATGTGCTGTTTATGTGAAGAATGAACATATTACAGCACCAGTGGGGAAAGTGAGTAAAAAATAATATAATGTCCATGGGAGGCTATCTTTATTTTGAATAACACTAGAGTATTTTTACTTTCTCCCTAATTTAACTTTGATTTCTATTTCCCTATTATTCCTAAACACTGTTAAAGCAACCTGTTCCCCTGGTTTTTTTGTATAAATATATCTTCTTAAATCTGACATTTTATTTAATGTCACTCCATCTATTTTTGTTATTACATCTTTCTGGCGAAGTTCACTATTATAGCATGGTCCATCTTTAGATATTAATGCCACATATATTCCAGTATCTAGTCTTAAACTTCCATCTATATATGGTATAGCTTCTTTGTCATATGCAAACAGTCCTAAATTCGCTTCCTCAAATGTGTTTTCTTTAATAAAACTTTCTACTACTGGTTTTATTAAATTTATTGGTATTGCAAATCCTATTCCCTCTGCACTTGTTATTTTAACTGAATTTATGCCAATTATTTCTCCACTAGAAAGTATTAATGGACCTCCACTATTACCGAGGATTTATTGTAGCATCTGTTTGAAATAAATCTTCCATATATACTTCTTCTATTTTTATTGTTCTATCAATTGCACTAATAATTCCTTCTGTAACAGTCCTTTGAAACTCCATACCTATTGGATTTCCTATTGCATATACTCTTTCTCCTGTTCTTACTTTATCTGAATCTCCTAAATTTGCATATTTACCATTTCTAATATTTATCTTAACTATTGCAACATCTATTGTTTCATCAGCCCAAACTACATTTCCATTATATTGTTCACCATTTTCTAAAGTAACATAGCAACTACCATATTTACTACCTGCAACATGTTGGTTTGTGATTATATAACCATTTTCTGAAACCAGTGCACCAGAGCCTAACCCCATTGTTTCTGCACTATTTTGTGAAAATATAGTTTCACCTATACTTTTAATTTTTGAAATTCCTACCACTGATGAACTCACATTTTCAATTATATCAAGTACACTATTTTCTTCTACATTTAGTGTAGTCAGAACTTTTTTTGTCTGCTCATCAGTTGCAGACATCTTTTCTATCAGTATATTATTTGTTTCTTGATTTACATCAATCTTCAAATACATATCATATAAAGCAATACTTGAAACAGAAATTAAAATTGCAATCAAAGTAGTAGGAATTATATGCATTTTCCCTTTATTTTTATACATTTAACTATCTCCTGTAAACTCTCTTATTTTCATTATTACCTAAATTTTTAAGTTTAGTCACTATCTTTCAAGCAAATTAATAAGCATTATAAAAAATTATGAATATTGTAGGAAATAAAAAAATTAAAATGATTTATTAAAGTCATAAAAATATTGTCATTATGTATTGTATTGACATTTTTTTTATGATAGGATTGTTTATGTAAAATAGACAATTAAAAACTGATATAAAAGATTTATTACAGGAGTAAGATATGTTATATGATATGAATAATCCATCAGACCAACTCAATATATCACAATTTGGAAAAGCTTATGGAACAGTTCTTTTGAATAAATGGTTGCCTAACATTAGCAAAACGAAAAATATGTTTGTACTAGATAGTTATGAAGATTTCCAAAAAATAGAAGATAGGCTTCCAGAAATATTCAGTTGTAGAGCTGATGCTAAAACCGGTGCACCTCCTACTTTACGGAATAGAAGGGAACTTTGTAAATAAATCACAAGTTAAAATTTATATAAAACGTGTAAAACAAAGTAATCCACAAGGGGTAGTTTTATGTATTGATACAGAAAAAGGTACTCAAGAAAAAGTAAAAACACAAGGAGCCTTTAATGTATATTTACAAGTGGGAAGTACAGTATATATTGATTTTCTTAGCAAGGGATTTGATATGGGTGCAATTACTAAAGGAAAAGAAACACATGAAACTTGGGCTATACCATGGGATGATATATTGTTTTTGAAATCTAGCAATATTAACAGATTCAGATGTGACAAAGTTTCTAATGAAGCATACATTAAATCTGCAAAAGACAGAATAATGCATTTACTTAATCTTGGCTATAGTTTAGAAGATATAAAAGATAATATACCCAAAGAATATTTGCCAATGCCTATTTGGATTAAAGATATGTTAATAGAAGACATAATAATTCCCCTGTATTATAAACAACAAAATTTAATTGTAAATGGTCTCAAATCATTTGGAGTTCAAGGAATGATTATTCATAATCATCTGTTTCCAATTGAAATTAATAGAAAAGAAAGATTTGCTGAAAAAAAGTTTACTGATAGGGAAAGATAAAAGATATTCTATAGAAAAATGGAGGAATTAAAATAAAAATGGAAATTATAGTTGGTTCCGTTGTATTAAAAGACAATAAACTATTAATGATTAAAGAAGCCAAAGAGAAATGTTGTGGCAAATGGTCATTTCCAGCAGGTCATCTTGAAAAAAATGAAACTATATTTGACGGAGCAAGAAGAGAAACAACTGAAGAAACAGGCTGCGAAATTGATTTCAAAAAAATATTTCCTATATTCACACAAAATACCGAACATTCAAGTGTGATAATAGTTTATTTTTTAGCTGATTTATTAAAAGAAAATAAGTCCTATTATACTGATGAAATATTGGAAACAAAATGGATGACTATAGATGAAATAAAAAACATGAAAAAAGAAGAGTTTAGAAGTTATCCTGTGATGAAACAATTAATTATAAGTATAGAAAATGAAAATCTGTATCAATTAGACATGATAAAGAATATGGCAAATATTTAATGAATAAAAAATATTGAGAAAGAGGCTGTTATGAAGAATAAAATGAATTTGGATGTAAACGCAGAAACAATAGAAGAAAAAGAAATTGAAAATTTTTTAAATATGTTACACAATAATAAAGAAATAAAAAAATTTTTATCATTAATGCAAGAAGAAGCAACAAAACGAGATGTAGAAAAATTTAGAGCAAGAATAAAAAATGTTGATTCAGCTATTAGAACATACAGAATTAACAATAAAAAACTAGAAGATGTGCGTGATTATGTTGGAGTTTCATTTATAACAAAAACTGAAAAAGAAATTTATCCTATTATAAATTATTTAAATAAAATTTTGCCTAATGCAGATTTTGTAGATTTTGTTGCAGAAGAAAGCTTATATTCTCCATTAGTATATATTAAATGGGTTCCTCCTCTTGGATATAATGTACTTGCTAAAGAACCTATAATTGCCGATCAGCCGAAAGTGCCAATAGAAATAAGAGTGTGCTCAAGAGAAGGTTATATATCTGAACAATCAGCATATTATTCAGTGCAAAAAAACGACACTATACAAATGCCAGTAGAACAAAAAAACAATTTGAGAAATAAAATACAACACATTTCTTATAAGTTTGCTTTGCTGAATATGAGAGATTTAACAAGCGAAGAAAGAATTAAACATATGTCTGAAATAAATGCCTTGCTAAATGATAACAAACAACTATTGAAAGAAAATAGCAGTATTTTTAAAGATTCAGTATCAGATTTTGGAAGATTGGTATATAGATATGAACATGATACTGAAATGACAGAAGATGAAAAAAATTTATCAAAAGAAAATATTGATAAATTAGATGAGAAATTAAAAGAAATTTTTGAAACTACTCTAGAAGAAATAGAAGAAAATATTATAGATAAGGTTTGTAATGCAATTGAGAAAATGCGTTTAATGTCATATTATGATATTAAAAAGCTCTTGAGTTAAATACTTAATTAATTAACCTTTTTATTACATTTAAATTATACACAATAAGTAAAATCTTGATTTTTCGCTAAAAACTTAGTATAATTTAGGTGTATTCGTAGAATTATTAGTATTGGAGACAACTTATGAATGATTTATTAAAGCCAGACTTCAATTGCTATAATTGTGGAATGTGTTGTGAAAGCAATATTCTTATTACTGAAATAGATAAAGAGCATATTGATAAATATTTAAAAGAACACTCTGAAATTATAGATTATATTAAAAAGAAAACAACTGCATCTATAGAATGTATATTTAGAGATAATATTAATTCTAAATGTTTAATTCATGATGTCTGTCCTGAAATTTGTGGAATTTTTGGTATTACTAATAATTTTACTTGTCCTCATCAATCTTATTGTAGGACCGAAAACTATACAATACCTACTACAAAGCATTTATATCTAATAAATAACTTATATGGTTTTTTTAATCAAAAAGAATATCTCAAACTTGCAATTAAACTTAATAAAAAAGTTAAAAAACTTATAAAAAAGAAAATTTTAGTGATTAAATAATAATTATTTGAATTAACCTTTTTATTACATTTATATTACAATGATTGCTTTTTTTGTCAAAAAGTGAGATAATAGTAAGTAATTGTTATAAATGGGGGAATATGTAAAATGAAAAAGGATGTATATGAATTAACAAGCCCACAAAACAATATTTGGTTGATTGAACAATTTTATGAGGATACTGCTATAAATAATATTGTGGGTTATTTAAAATTTAATATGAAAATCGATGTGCAAATTATTAAAAATGCTGCAAATTTATTTGTTAAAGAAAATGATTCTTTAAGAAGTAAATTCACAATGCAACAAGAAAATGTTGTGCAATACATAGAAGATTATTCTTCATTTGATATTAACGTAATACAATGTAATGATAATGAAGCAAAAAATATTAAAGAAATTTTTGCCACAAAGCCATTTGAAATTCTAAATCATTTTCTGTATGATACTTTAATTATTGAATTTCCTGATAATACATGTGGTTTATTATTTAAATTGCATCATCTTATATCTGATGCTTGGACAATGTCTCTTTGTTTAAGTCAAATATTAGATAATTGTAGCTATTTAATAAAAAACAACTGTGAAGATAGAGAAAATAAACCTTCTTATATCTCATATATAAATGCTGAAAAAGAATACTTTTCGTCTAATAAGTTTGAAAAAGATAAAGAATACTGGGAAAATTATTTTTCTAATTTACCTGATGAGTTTTCTTTGAAAAAAAATGAACAATGTTCTTTTAATGCAGATAGAAAAATATGTGTTATAAATTCTAATCTTGCTGACAAGATAAATAATTTTTGTTTAGACAATAAAATTTCTTCATATATCTTCTTTTTAGCTACATTTACTATATACTTCAGAAGTATTTATAATTCTAAAAACTATATAATTGGTAATCCTATTTTAAATCGTTCTAATTTCAATGAAAAGAAAACTACAGGTTTATTTGTAACTACCCAACCATTTATGGTAAATATAAATGATTCTATAACATTTTTGGAACATTGTTCTTTATTAAGCAAAGACCAAATGAATATGTATAGACACTTAAAATACCCTTACTCTTCTATTTTAAGCCATATAAGAAAAGAAAAGCCTAATGTTTCAAGTTTATATGACATAATTTTTTCTTATCAAAATGCTAAGGTAAATATTGTTAATAATGATATTGACTTTGCCAGTGAATGGATTTTCTCTAAAGAGCAAATGCAATCTTTAATGGTTCATATTAAAGATACAGATAATACACGGAAATATATATATTAATTATGATTATTTAACTGACATTTTTAAAGAGTCAGATATAGATAATATGAATTCAAGAATTTTATCTATAATTAGTAATGTTTTAACAACTCCTGAAACTTTAATTTCAGATATTGAAATAGTTTCGCCTGAAGAACAAAAATATTTAGTTGATACTATTAATGATACATATATGGATTATGATAAAACTACAAATATTGTAAAAGAATTTGAGAAACAAGTGATTAATAATCCTAAAAAAATCGCACTTGTTTGTGAAAATCAAACTTTAACATATGAGGAATTAAATAATAAAGCAAACTGGGTAGCACATAGTTTAAAAAACATACAAGTAAACAATAAAGACATTGTAGCCATTATGCTTAAAAGAAGTACTGACATGATAGTTGCAATAATGGGAATATTAAAGGCTGGCGCTACTTATATGCCTATTGATCCTGAATATCCAGAAGATAGAAAAGAATTTATGCTTGCTAATAGTAAAGCTAAAGCATTTATAGATAGAAACTTTATGGATAAATTTGTATATGATGAATACAAAAACTTAGAAATTGATATTCCAAGTGATTCTTTATCTTACATAATGTATACTTCTGGTTCTACAGGAAAGCCAAAAGCAGTATGTATAAAACATCATAATGTAATTAACTTCACAAAAAGTATGGCAAAAAGATTAGATTATAAACCATCTGATGCTAACATTATAATGTCTGTTACTACAATGTGTTTTGATATTTTTGTATTTGAACTTTTCCCAACATTGCTTAATGGACTTACTTTAGTTATAGCAACAGAAATTGAAGCTAGAAGTCCTGAATTATTAAATAAAATTATATTGGAAAATAAAATTTCTAAAATACTTACCACTCCTTCTAGAATACAATTGTTATTTTTAGATAATAAATATACAGAGTGTTTAAAACATTTAAAAGAAATAATACTAGGTGGAGAACCATTCCCACACTCTTTGTTAAAAGATTTGCAAAAAATTACAACTACAAAAATATATAACTTATATGGACCAACTGAAACCACTGTATATTCAGCCTTTAAAGAGCTTACAAATGAAGATGAAATAACAATTGGTGAAGCTATTGAAAATACTGACATATACATATTAAATGAAAACAATAAAATAATGCCAACTGGTGTTATTGGTGAAATTTGTATAGCAGGCGAAGGTGTTGGTTCTGGTTATTACAAAAATGAAGAATTAACCAACTCTGTATTTATTAACAATCCATATAGAGAATCTGGTTTGTTATATAAAACTGGTGATTTAGGTTATATAAATTCTAATAATGAATTCATATGTCTTGGAAGAAAAGACTATCAAATAAAACTTCGTGGCTTTAGAATAGAACTTGGAGATATTGAGAGCAATATTTTATCATATCCAAATATTGATAAAGCTATAGTTATTGATAGAGACAATGAAAATAATCAAAAATATTTGTGTGCATATATTGTTTCACAAGAAGAAATTGTTATTAATGATTTGCAAAAATATTTAACTACTAAATTACCTAATTATATGGTACCAACATATATTATGCAAATAGAAAAAATTCCTTTAACTTTTAATCATAAAGTAGATAGGAAAGCATTACCTCTTCCAAATGTTGAAGAAAGACATGTGGAAAAAGAATATGTTGCACCAACAAACAATGTACAAGAAATATTGTGTAAAATTATAGCCAGTGAATTAGGATTAGAAAGAATTGGAATTACTACAGATATTTTTGAATATAATATCGATTCTTTAGGTATTATTAAAATCCAAACAAAGCTTATTCCTTATCAATATAAAATAATTACTCAAGATTTCTATACATATCGTACTATTGAAAAAATTGCTGATAAAATTATTAATACAGAGGAAGAAACCACAGAAACTGAAGCAAATGTAGAATTAACAAATATTAACAACACTTTTATTAAACATTCTGATAACAATATTATAAAGCAAAGTAATAGTTTTAAAAATATTTTACTTGTTGGAGTTACAGGGTATCTTGGTATACATATGTTAAAAGAATTGTTAGACACCACTGCCGCTTACATCATATGCCCTATTAGAGAAAAAAATGGAGTATCACAAAAACAACGTTTAGTAGATTTATATAAATATTACTTTAATTCAGATATCGATTTTTCGAGAGTTACTGTTATTAATGCTAATATTTTACATGACAATATAGGATTAGATGAAAATATAGCAAAAACTATAGACTTGGCAATTAATGCTGTGGCTAATGTTAAATATTATGGAGATTATGAAGAATTTAAAAAGACAAATGTACTTGTTGTCTCTAACCTTATTGATTTCTGCATAACTCATAATATTAAATTAGCTCACATTTCCACATTAGGAGTTTCTGGAAATTATCTTGTAGGGCACAAAAATGAGTTAAATATATTTACTGAAAATTCTTTTTATATAGGTCAAAACTACAAAGAAAATGTATATATACAAACAAAATTTGAAGCAGAAGAACTAATATACAAAAAGGTAAAAGAAGGGCTAGATGTAGTAATTTTAAGAGTTGGAAATTTAACTGGTAGATATAGTGATGGTCTTTTCCAAAAAAATATAGAAGAAAATGCTTTTTATAATTTATTAAGAGTTATTATTTCATGTGGTATTATTCCAGAAAAAATGTCTCAACAATTTTTGGAATTTACACCTGTTGATTTATGTGCCTCTGCAGTAATTAAAATTTTATTAAATTTTGATAATAGCTATAGAGTCTTCCATATGCTTAATACAACATTTTTACAAGTTCCCAAAATGTTAGAGTTCTTAGAACAAATAGGTAAACCTGTAAGAATTTTAGATGGAACTACTTTCAACTCAGAAGTTTCTAATATCATGAAGACAAACTCTTCTAATAAATTAAAAGGAATAATAAATGATATGGATATGGAAAATGGCTTATCATTTAATGCTAGTGTTATACAAAAAAATGAATATACAACTAAATATTTAGCAGAAGTAGATTTCTGCTGGCCTATTATAGATGTAGAATATATCGAAAAAATTGTAAAACATATGGAAGATAGAAATTATATTTAGGGGGTAAAATAATGAAAAACCTTTTTAACAAATATAAAATACCTTTAAAATTACTAGGAGTATATAGTTTAGGTATAATCATATTAGCTGTGGTTGTTTACTTTATGCTTCCACTCATACTAAATTATCCAGTTCGGTACTGTAGGAAATGCATTTCAACGTGAACTTGAAAATACAGACTATACCTTTCAAGTACTTTCTATAGCTATGGCTATATTTGCTATAGCAACAATCACAATTTTTACCAAAACCAATCCTATAATCAAATTGTATAAAATTATAGAAGACCCCTCTCAATTTACAAATGAACAAATAGAAGACTTAAAAAGCAAATTATATAAAGTTCCTTATTCAATGTACATTATCAACATTACTGTTCCAAGTATAGCCCTTACTGCTATACATGCATTCACAATCCAACACTTAGGAGTAACCACATTAAAAGTATTTATTTTAATGTTTTCGTTTGTGACTGTTTTTGCAACTATACAATTAATATATTCTCGAAAATTATTCACAAACTTATTAATCAATTTACCTTCTTCTGAAAATTCAACAGTTAAAAAAAGTCACTTAAATCGAAGAATTCAATATCATTTAATCCCTTTGCTTATTGTCTCTATACTTTTCACTGCTCTACTTGGGTATTCAAGGTTAATAGCAGAAAGTGGTAACTATATTTTTCAATTATATAAAGACAGAATAGAGTATTATGCTAACATAATTGATGTTAATAAACCTAGTGACTTATTAAATGTAATTAGTGCAATTCCTTTAGTAAACTCTAGTGATACTGTATTTATTTATAACAATGAAAATTATTTTGATAAAAATGGAAAAGAGATAAAATTTAACAATTTTTTCAAAAAATATATGCTTGAATTATCTGAAAGTAGTGATTACAGAGTATATGATTATTATGGAATAGATTCTCAAGGTGCTATTAAAAACATAGAAGTTGATGGTATAAACTATACAATAGGAGTTCACTTTGATATAACCTCAAATTCTATATTTATATATTTTATAATAGCATTTATAATACTATTACTTATAAACTTACTAGTTTTAGGTTTGTTTTCAAAATCAATATCCAATGAAATTCATAGAATTTCTAAATCATTATTCAACATTGCAAATGGTAAAAATATCGATTCAGAAAAAAAATTAGCAATTACATCTAATGATGAAATTGGAGATCTTATATTGGCATTTAACAAAATCCAAGACCTTACAAAAGAAAACATTGAACAAATAAAATCAAATCAAAATGTACTTATGGAAAAAGAACGTCTTGCTTCTCTAGGTCAATTAATTGGTGGAATTGCTCACAACTTAAAAACACCTATAATGTCTACTTCAGGTGCATGTGAAGGAATTTCAGATTTAATAAAAGAATATGAACAATCATTAGGTGACCCAGATGTCACTAAAGAAGATTATCATGCTATTGCTAATGATATGAAAACTTGGATAGAAAAAATTAGAAATTATACTTCATATATGTCTGATGTTATTACTGCAGTTAAGGGGCAAGCTGTTGCTTTATCTGCAGAACAAGCTGTTCATTTTACAATAGATGAACTTGTTAAACGTACAGATATTCTAATGAAACATGAACTTAAAAATGCTTTAATAGATATGAATATTTCTATTAAAGTAGAGCCTGAACTAGAATTAGTTGGTAATATAAATAGTTTAGTACAAATAATAAATAATATGATATCTAATTCAATACAAGCATATGAAGGTAAAACTGATGAAGATATTGATTTTTCAATATATAAAGAGAAAAACAATGTAGTAATATCTATTAAAGATTATGCTAAAGGCATACCTCCTGAAGTACAAAAGAAATTGTTAAGAGAAATGGTTACAACTAAAGGTAAAAATGGAACTGGACTTCGGAATATTTATGTCTCAATCTAATATTACAGCACACTTTGGAGGATATATAACATTTGAATCTGAAGTTGATAAAGGAACAACTTTTTATATACATTTACCTTTAAATAGAGATTAACTATTTATAATTATAAAAAAAGTAAAAGTTGCAAATTATACAACTTTTACTTTTTTATAAAATAAAATTATTTTATTACAATATTATAAATTTTACCTTTTACATATATTTCTTTTATAATATTTTTATCCTTTAAAGCTTCTGAAATTGCTTCATTTTTTATTACTGCTTCTTTTACTGTTTCATCATTTGCATCTCTTGGGACTTTTATTACAGCTTTTACTTTACCATTTATTTGTACTGGTATTTCTATTTCATCTGTTTGCATTGCTTTTTCGTCATATTCTGGCCATTTTTCTCTGTGTACAGATGTAGTGTATCCTAGTTTCTCCCACATTTCTTCTGCAAAATGTGGTGCTAATGGCGATATTAATTTTATTAAAGTTTCAATTGAATCTTTATCTGCTTCACTTTTTGACATTGCATTTAAAAATTCCATTGAACGTGCAATAGCTGTATTAAATCCAAATTGCTCTATGTCTATAGTCATAGCTTTTATTGTACTATGTTTTATAACATTTAAATCAGTATTAGAAGGTACTTCTTTTACATTGTTAACCAACTCTTCAATCTTTGATAAATATTTAGTTATTGCTTTTATTCCTTCATCTTTCCACGCTCCACCATCTGTATATGCAAATGCAAACATTAAATGTAATCTAAATACATCTGAACCATATTTATCTACATATTCATCTGGTGCCACTGTATTTCCTTTTGATTTACTCATTTTATTTCCATCTGGCCCAAGTATCATACCTTGATGAACTAATTTTTTAAATGGTTCATCAAAATTTAGATACCCTAAATCTCTTAATGCTTTTGTCATAAATCTTGCATATATTAAATGCATTGCAGCATGTTCTTTTCCACCAACATACATATCTACTGGTAACATTTTATTTATTAGTTCTTTATCCCATGCAGCTTTTTCATTTCTTGCATCTGGATATCTTAAAAAATACCATGAAGAACATACAAAAGTATCTAATGTATCTGCTTCTCTTTTGGCATCCATTCCACATTTTGGACATTTACAATTCATAAATTCTTCTGATTTTTTAAGTGGCGATTCTCCATCTGGTTTAAATTCTACATTATATGGTAATGCTACTGGTAAATCTTTTTCTGGTACAACTACTTCACCACATTTTTTGCAATTTATAATTGGAATTGGAGCTCCCCAATATCTTTGTCTTGAAACTAACCAATCTTTCAGTCTATAATTTGTTGTTTTACGACCTACATCTGTTGTAATTTTTTCTCTAGCTTCTTTTGAGGTTAAATTATCATATTTTCCACTGTTTATTAGTATTCCATCTTCCACAAATGGATTACTTTCATCAAGTTCACTGTCTATAGGTTTTATTACCCATTTTATTTCTAAATTATATTTTTTAGCAAACTCATAATCTCTTTCATCATGTGCAGGAACTGCCATTACACAGCCTGTACCATAACCATCTATTACATAATCTGCAAGCCATACAGGTACTTTTTCATTATTAATTGGATTTACAACATATGAACCTGTGAAAACTCCAGTTTTTTCTCTATCCACAGCCATTCTATCTATTTCTGATATTTTAGATGATTCTTCTCTATATTTCATAACTGCTTCTTTTTGAGATGAAGTTGTAAGTTCAAGTGCAATGTCACTTTCAGGAGCTATTACAACATATGTTACACCATTTAAAGTATCAATTCTTGTCGTAAATACAGTCAAGTCCATAATTTCACCTTTAAATGTCATCTCTGAACCTGTTGATTTTCCTATCCAATTTCTTTGTATTTTTTTTGTTGGCTCAGGCCAATCTAATTTATCTAAATCTTGTAATAATTCTTCTGCATAATTTGTTGTTTTGAAAAACCATTGTTCTAGTTTCTTTCTTTCTACAACTGTTCCACATCTTTCACAACATGCATCAACTACCTGCTCATTTGCAAGAACAGTGTTACATGAACTACACCAATTAACAGGAGCTGCTTTTTTATATGCAAGACCTGCTTCGTATAATTTACAAAATATCCATTCAGTCCATTTATAATAATCTGGCATACATGTTTCAACTGAATAGTCCCAATCATACATACCCCCTAATTCTTCTAATTGCTTTTTCATGGTTTCTATATTTTTTAATGTAGAATCATGTGGATGAACTCCTGTTTTTATAGCATAATTTTCTGCAGGAAGACCAAATGCATCAAATCCCATAGGGTGAAACACATTACATCCTTTCATAGATTTAAATCTTGCATATGAGTCAGCAGGTGCAAAATTGAACCAATGCCCTAAATGCAGGTTTGCTCCTGATGGATATGAAAACATTTCTAATGTATAAAACTTATTTTTTAATTCTTTATTATCAAACTTATATAATCCTTCTTCTTTCCATTTTTTTTGCCATTTTTTATCGACCTCTTTTGAATATGCCATGAGACAACCTCCTAATTTACAATATATTTTTTTAATATATCATAAATTCATTGAGAATTCAATTAAACTTCATATTTATTATTTAATTCTTCTTTTACTATCTCATAAATATATCTGGCACCTTCTAAAAACATGTTTTTACTGACAGTCAAATATTTTGTCGAATTGTGTTGCAATTTTATTTATACTTATATATAATATATTCATAATAAGTGCGAGGTGTTTTCTATGAGAAAATATGAGCAACAAGGTGAGGATAAACAAATTAAAATCCTCGGTGTCGATGATGAAATAGGAGTTCTGGATTCTTTAAATATATATTTAAAGAGAAGTGGCTATGAATTTAAATATGTTACAGACCCATTAGAAGCTATAGAACTTGTAAAAAAAGAGCATTTTGATTTAATGGTTCTAGATTTTATTATGATGCCTATACATGGTGATAAAGTTGTTGAAGAAATTAGAAAATTTAATCAAGAACTTTATATTCTATTGTTGACAGGGCACAAAGATTTAGCTCCTCCTCTTGAAACTATAAAAGCATTAGACATCCAAGGATATTGTGAAAAAAGTGATAAATTTGACCAATTACTTTTATTAATAGAGTCTGGTGTTAAATCTATCAATCAGATGAATATGATAAAAGACATCAATACTGAACTTAAAGATACTTATGAAAAACTTGAAACTGCTTATATGGAAAGTATAGAAACTTTAAGACTTGCTGTTGATGCAAAAGATGAATATACAAGAGGACATTCTGATAGAGTAGCTGCCATTTCAGTATTAATTGGTAAAAAATTAGGATTAAATGAAGATGATTTAAAAACTCTAAAAATTGGTGGACTATTCCACGACATTGGTAAAATAGGAGTTCCAGACTCTATATTACTTAAAGAGTCAAACTTAACTGATAATGAATATTCTCAAATAAAAAATCACCCATCAATAGGTGCACATATATTATCAACTGCATCAATATTTAATGATATGCTTCCAGTAGTCAAGCATCATCATGAAAAATATAATGGAAATGGTTATCCTGGTAAATTAAAGGGAGAAGATATTCCATATTTTGCAAGAATTGCTGCAATAGCAGATACATTTGATGCTATGACATCAAAAAGACCTTATAGAGATGCTTTAGGAGTAGATGTTTTCAAAGAAGAATTGAAAAATTTTGCAGGAGAACAATTTGACCCAAAACTTGCTCAAGTATTTTTAGAAATATTAGAAAATGATTATGAAACAGTAGAAGAAATAATGAAATTATAAAAGAATAATGTGTTTAAGAAAATTCTATTTTCTTAAACACATTATTCTTTAGCATTTTAGATTAATCTTTTATCTCACCATACAATTGACCTTTTTCTGAATGATAATATACTGTAAAATCTGAATTTATTCCAAACTTATCATTTATTGTCCCTGAACTCATTGAATTTCCATAATTCCCTTTTGCATTTAACATAGAAATATCTATAAAATAATAAATATAATAATCAACTGTTTCTTCATAAACTATGCCTTCAGCTATAAAATCATCTATTGTTATTTCTTTTGAAAAGTCTTTATTTGCATACAATTCTTTCTCCATTGCCATCTTTTTTACTTCAATTGCTGTTTCTATTTCCCTTATACTAGAATATATTGCAGCATCATTTGCTGAACCAAAAAAATCTTCATTTTGCATAGCCAATACTGTTACCATTGCAATTATTGCTAAAACTATAACAGTTATTGTTAAACTTATTAAAGTTACACCATTATTTCTCATATGTACCTCCAACTTTATTTTACATTATACATTTTTCATTGTCAATTTTACTTTTTGGCGTTCTTTATCTATTTCTAAAACTTTTACTTTTACAATATCTCCTACTGATACTACTTCACTTGGTTTTTTTATAAATCTATCACTCATTTCTGATATATGTACCAACCCATCATGTTTAACTCCAATATCTACAAATGCACCAAAATCAATTACATTTCTTACTGTTCCTGTTAATACCATTCCTTCAGTCAAATCTTCAAATTTTAATACATCTTGTCTTAAAATTGGTTTTGGCATATCTTCTCTTGGGTCACGACCTGGTTTGCTTAATTCTGCTATAATGTCTTTTATTGTAAGACTTCCTTTGTCATCAACAGTTTTTAATCTTTCTCTTATTTCATCCAAGCTTGTCTTTAAGTCTTCTTTTTTATACCCAATTTCTTTTAATATTTCTTCTGCTATTTCATATGATTCTGGATGTACTGCTGTTATTTCTAATGGATTTTTTCCATCCATTATTCTTATAAAACCTGCACATTGTGTAAATGCAGACTTACCTAATTTAGGCACTTTTAACAATTCTTTTCTATCTTTTAATTTTCCAAATTCATCTCTATATTTTACTATATTAGTTGCTATTGTTTTGTTAATTCCAGAGACATAAGAAAGTAATGATGGTGTTGCTGTATTTACATCTACACCAACTGTATTAACTGCGTTTTCAACAACTCCAGTTAAACTCATTTCTAATTTTTTTTGGTCTACATCATGTTGATATTGCCCTACCCCTATTGATTTTGGGTCTATTTTTACAAGTTCTGAAAGTGGGTCTTGTAATCTTCTTGCTATTGATATCGCTCCACGAATTGAAACATTTATATCCGGATATTCTTCTGATGCAAGTTTAGATGCTGAATAAACAGATGCACCAGCTTCAGAAACAATTGCATAATGCACAGTTTTATCAATCGATTTAATAGTATCTGAAACAAATACTTCTGACTCACGAGAAGCTGTACCATTTCCAATTGCTACCATATTTACATCATGTTTTTTAATCAAACCCACCATTGTCTTTTTGGCACTTTCTACATCGTTTTGTGGTTCTGTTGGGTAAATTGTTGTTGTATCTAACAATTTTCCTGTTTCATCTATTACTGCTATTTTACACCCTGTTCTATATGCAGGGTCAAAACCTATTACAGTTTTTCCTTTTATTGGTGATTGCATTAATAACTGTTTTGCATTTTGAGAAAATACTTTTATAGATTGTTCTTCTGCTTTTTCTGTAAGAATACCTCTTAGTTCTCTATCTATTGATGGTTCAATTAATCTTTCATAAGAATCTTTTATTGTTTCTGTAAGAATCTGTCTATACTCATTATTTCTTATAATATCTGTTTCCATGAAAGACAAAATATCAGCATCTGGTTTTTCTATTTTTACTTTTAAAACTTTCTCTTTTTCCCCTCTATTAATTGCAAGAATTCTATGTGATGGTATTGTTATTAATTTTTCTTTAAACTCTCTATACATTTCATATGTAGTTTTTTCATCACTATCAATTGATGAAAAAATAAAACCTTCTCTTCTACAAAGAATTTTTATTTTTTTTCTATATTCTGCATCATCTGAAATATTTTCTGCAATTATGTCTTTAGCTCCAGCAATTGCTTCTTCTACTGTTTCCACTCCTTTTTCAGGGTCTATATATTCTTTTGCAATTTCTTCTATTGGTCTTTTTTCCATTTGCATCCAAATTACAAAAGACAATGGTTCTAACCCTTTTTCTTTTGCAATAGTCGCTCTTGTTCTTTTCTTTTGTTTATAAGGTCTGTAGATGTCTTCTAGCTCTGCTAAAGTTACTGCATTGTTAATTGATTTAACTAATTCATCTGTTAACTTTCCTTGTTCATCAATTAATCTAGTTACTTCTTCTTTTCTAGAGTTTAAATTTCTTAAATAAGTTAAACGCTCAAATAAATCACGTAAAATCTCATCACTTAAATTACCTGTTGCTTCTTTTCTATAACGGGCTATAAATGGTATTGTATTTCCATCATCTATCAAATTAATTGTTGCATCCACTTGTGATACCTTTATTTTAAATTCATCTGCAATTATATGATTAATTGTCTGCATTATTTCCTCCTTATTTATCAATTATTTTCAAATTATTCCAAATTCAAATACTCATCATATGTTGTCCTTTTGTCAACAACTCCATTTTCTTTTATATCTATTATTCTATTTCCAACTGTTTGACTTAATTGATGGTCATGAGTTGTAAATAAAATTACTTCTTTAAACTTATCCATACCATCATTTAATGCTGTGATGCTCTCCATATCTAAATGATTTGTAGGGTCATCCATTATTAATAAATTTGCACCACTTAGCATCATTTTAGCTAAAACACATCTTACTCTTTCTCCACCTGATAACACATTTACTTTCTTAAGTGCCTCTTCTTGCGAAAACAACATTCTACCTAAAAAACCTCTTACATATGTTTCATCTTGTTCTTTTGAATATTGTCTTAACCAATCCACTATAGTCCTATCATCACTAAATAATGAAGTATTATCTTTTGGAAAATATGTTTTTGTTATTGTTGTTCCATAAGTTATTTCACCAGAATCTGGTGTTTCTTCTCCTGCTAATATTTTAAACAAAACACTTACTGCTGTTTCTGAATAACCTAAAAACACTGTTTTATCACCACTTGTAATTGTGAAAGACACATTGTCTAAAACTTTTACTCCATCTACTGTTTTAGTAATGTTTTCTACCTTTAATATGTCTTTACCACACTCTCTATCTGACTTAAAATCAATATATGGATATTTTCTATTTGATGGTTTTATTTCATCTAGTTCTATTTTTTCTAGCGATTTTTTTCTTGAAGTCGCTTGCTTAGATTTAGAAGCATTTGCACTAAATCTTGCAATAAAGTCTTGTAACTCTTTTATTTTTTCTTCTTTCTTTTTATTAGAATCTTTCATTTGTTTTTGAATCAATTGAGAAGATTCATACCAGAAATCATAGTTACCCGCAAATAACTCTATTTTTCCATAATCAATATCACAAATTGCTGTACAAACTTTATTTAAAAAATATCTATCATGTGATACAACTATTACTGTATTTTCAAAATTTATTAAAAATTCTTCAAGCCACATTACTGATGCCATATCTAAATGGTTTGTAGGCTCATCTAATAAAAGTACATCTGGATTTCCAAATAATGCCTGTGCTAAAAGAACTTTTACTTTTTCATTGCCCTCTAAATCTTTCATGTTTTTTTCATGTAGCTCTGAACTAATTCCTAAATTATTTAGAAGAATCGCAGCATCAGATTCAGCATTCCATCCATCTAATTCTGAAAATCTTTCTTCTAATTTTGCAGCTCTTAACCCATCTGATTCAGAGAAATCTGGTTTTGCATAAATTTCATCTTTTTCTTTCATTATTTTATATAGCTCAGAATTTCCTGTCATCACAGTATCTATTACTTTATAATTTTCATATGCAAAATGGTCTTGTTTTAATACAGATAATCTTTCACCTTTATCCATATATATTTCGCCTTTACTTGGTTCAAGTTCACCTGATAATATTTTAAGAAATGTTGACTTTCCAGCCCCATTTGCTCCTATTAAACCATAGCAATTTCCTTTTGTAAATTTAATGTTTACATCTTCAAACAATACTCTTTTCCCAAACCTTATGGTAACTCCTGTTGCACCTATCATATTCTAAATAACCTCCTTGTATTTTCAAATGTTACTTCTGCAATGTCTTGTAATTCCATTTGTTTTATTTCTGCAATTTTGTTTGCAATATATTTTAAGTTTCTTGAATCATTTCTTTTTCCTCTTAATGGTTCTGGTGCCAAATATGGTGAATCTGTTTCTATTAGTATTCTATCAATTGGCACATACTCTATTATCTCTTTTGCAGTTTTATTATTTTTAAATGTTATTGGTCCTGCAAATGAAATATAATAACCTAATTTTAATGCTTCTTTTGTTAGTTCAAGTCCTAAACTACAACAATGAAATACTCCTCCTGCCTTTGACTTTATTATGTTTTTAAGTATATTCATTGTGTCATTATCGGCTTCTCTATTATGTATTATTATTGGTAAGTCTAAATTACTTGCTATGTCTATTTGTTTTACAAAATATTCTTTTTGTTTTTCTTTATTGTCTTTGTTCCAATGATAATCTAATCCTATTTCACCTATTGCTACAATACCATTATGACAATCATGTACATTATGCTCTGGGTTGCATACCATGCAACCCCTACACACGCTATTTTCTAAATCGCATAGTGTAGACATTTCACCTACATCATTTGGGTGTAAACCTTCAGCATGATATATAAAATCATATTGTTTTGACAATCTGCCAACATTTATTATTTTTGTTATTCCATTTTTTTTCATGTTGTTTAATAATTCTTCTCTGTCATCTTCAAATTGTTTGTCATCATAATGTGCATGTGAATCGAAAAATTCTATTTCATTATTCACTATTATTCCTCCATTAGAACTACTACATTAGCCACCGCATATTCTCTGCAATGAGATATGCTTATACTTATATCTATAATTTTTTCTAATTTCACATTATTTAATAATGTTACTCTTGGTTTTCTGCTTTCATCATTTAATACTTCTGCATCTGTAAAATTCATTGTTTGTCCATTTAAAAGCCCAGAAACAGCTTTAAAAATAGCTTCTTTCGCTGCAAATCTACCAGCATAGTGCTGATACTTCATCTTGCCTCTTCCTTCTGAATAAGCTATTTCATTTTTTGTATATACTTTATTTAAAAAAGCATCTCCTAATTTTTCTATACTTTCTTTAATTCTTTCTATTTCAATTATGTCTGTTCCACAACTAACTTTCATTTAATCACCTATATGCTATCACTAATAAATTAAACCATCCTAATAATAAAGTAAGCAAAATTATTATCCATAAAGCATTATTTGTTCTAGTAATTTTCTTTATATCTTCATCTTTATATATTACATCATATTTTGTCTTAATATTATTATATAAGTTCTCTATTTCAAAACATTTCTGCCATTTATCATATATTATATTTCCATCCACATTATTTGTTATGTCTTTAAAATACACTCTTTTTGTAAAGTCTGCAAATTCTTTTCTTGCCTGTTTCAATATATTTTTATTTCTTGAATTAAACTTCACTTCTAGCATATTTAAATATAACTTCTGATACATACTTAAGACCATTGTATATAAATATTCATTTTCATACATTACAGGTAGTCTTGTATAATTAAATGGCTCTATTCCAGAAGACAAAGTAACTCCACCAAGTTTTGAAAAACCAAATCTAATATATTCCCATTTTGAATGTGCTTTTAGTTCATCCTGATTAAGATTTAAATTATATGAACTTGGTAATATGTTAGAGAATTTTAAATATTCATTTTGTATTCCTTCAAAATTATTTTGGTTATTCCAGTTTTCAGAATCTATACATGCATATGAATATGTAAATAAGTTATCATCTGTAGCTTGTCCTGTTATATCAATTATCAAGTTTTTTATTTCACTTATACTCTCAAACATATCTGTTTGAATTTTTATATTTTCATATTTTTTTAAATGTGCATCTTCTAAATTACAATCTCTGAACTTATAATTAAAATTTAGTAAATCAGAAAACTTATCAGTTCCTTCTAGATATGTTTTAATTTTTAAAAAACATATTCCTGTGTTAAAACAAATCAATTCAAAGCTTGGCATTTTAAACATTATAGAAGATTCATCTCCTAGTTTTCCAGCTACATCTTCTGCTACATTATATTCAAAAAAAGTACAAGGCATTTTCTTTAGAAGTTTTACCTTCATTTCATTTGATAATTCCAATAAATCTTTTGTTTCTTTTTTATCAAACTCAAAACTCTGGAACATATATGCTCTTACATTTGGATTAAAATATGTATATACACCATTATCTTTTTGTTTTTCAAATAACTTTATTTTAAATCTTTTGTCTTTTAGTATTTTCATTAAATATTTTTCATAATTTGCTTTTTGTATAAAAAATGGATATATATAGTCTGTATATTGGTATTTTATCTTTAGTTCCATAGCTTCCTCCTACTACTTATTTATCTGTATAATAATTACAATTATTAAATAATGTTTTCACATGCCATTTTCCTATAAAGTCTATTAATTGATTATCATCTAAATTGTATTTTAGTTCCACTACTTCTTTTCCATCTCTATTTATTGCTCCCCATAGATTACCTTTTTTCACAGCAGCAAAGCCATATGGATTTTGTTCTGTTGCTTCATCATAAATATAGTCTACTTTTACTTCACCTTTTTTATTTATAAATCCATATTTTCCATCTTTTTTGTCTAATATTAATGTATTATCTGTAAGCACATCTTTAGCTTCTTTTTTATCTAGATTTAGGTTATAGTAGTTATATGTATCATTTTCTCTAACTCTCACATATGCTTTATCAATATTAACTTCTGCAATAACTCCAGTTGTCACTTTAATTAATACTTTATTATATAAATCAGAATCTGCTTCTATAATTCCTATGTCTTTTCTATAATTTATATTATTATATTGTGCTTCTATTTTCACTTCATTTTTGGTATTTACAACTCCATACTTGTCATTTTGTTTAACAATACAATAATCTTCAAATGCAAACTTCATATCATCATATATAGTCTCTGCCTTATCTATTGTTTTTAAATCGGCAATTCCATATTTTCCGCCTTGCATAACAATTATGTTGTTAATATTTATTCCTAAATAGTCTTCATATGAATCTAATAATACCTTTTTATCTTTATCTATTACTATCCATCTTCCATTTTCTTTTACAACATAAACATTATCTGCACAGAAGCTTTTAATATCTTCATACATTCCATCTAGCATTGTATTTGTAGTTACATCTAATATCAGCCCATACATTTCATCTTTTTTTACTTTTATAACATTGTATCCTGGCATTTTTTCCACTGACTGATAGTTACTTACTGTTTTTCTGCCATTAAATGAATAATATCCAAACATCCCATCTCTAGTTACAATATAACCCTCTTTATAGTCTTCTCCTGCTGGAACAATGCTATGAAACTCTATGTCAACAATTATTTCTCCTCTATTATTACATAATCCATTTAACCCATCTTTTGTAACAAGAAAGCTATTTTTAACACCTTTTAATGCAATAATATTATCATATACTGGGTCTAAAATTTGTCTTCCATCATAATCTATTAATCCATATTTATCATCTTTTTTATATCTTAATACACTTTGTTCATACCAGAAAGTATTTGATGTATAGTTATCTAAAGCAGTAACTTCTGAATAAGATGTTAGAATTTCTTCATTTTTCTCATTTATTGTTTTTGTTTTATATGTTTTATTGTTATAATCCACATCATATGTACAAATAAACAGTGGTGTTTCTTTGATTGGTATTTGTATCATTTCTTCATATGTTGGTTCAATTATAATCTTACCATTTGAATCTATTACTCCCCATTTTTCATTTACACATACTGAAAAATAATTAAGTTGTTTATTTGCAATGCTACTCTCTGCATTTTTTAGTGTTTGTCTTATTACAACTCCAAGTGCAATGATTAAAAGAGGTAAAATAATTACTAAAAACACTTTTGTCCAATTGAGTTTTCTAGCACCTGCTGATCTCTTCCCTCTACCCATAAACATCATTTCCTTTCACAGGAATGATTCTATCATAAAAAAAGGGCGTATGCAATACGCCCTGACAATATATACTTGAAAGTTTTACTGCTACAACCGTAAAACTTTTATGTGTATTTTTTAATATATATCACTCTACGACAACAACCACAACTGTTATGTCATCTTTTACTCCACCATATCCATTATCAATTGCCTCTGAAACAATTATGTCTGCAATCTTTTGAGGATTATTGGTTCTAATACTTTTCAGCATATTAGGTATCCAATCTTCTTTTTCTGTATAATCAGTATTAGATTCAATCGCACCATCTGTGCACATTACCAGTATGTCACCTTCATTTAGCTCTTTGTCAAACAAATCTATATCCACTTCTTCAAGTATTCCAACTGGTAATGTTTCAGACTTTACTATTTCCACCTGATTCTTTCTTCTTATATATGTAGGACATGCTCCAATTTTTATAAATTCTGCTTGTCTATTATATAAGTCAAAAATACATGCATCAACTGTTGCAAAAGTCTCATTTTTAGAATTTAATACTAAATTAGAGTTTATTAGATTTAGTGCTACTTCCTTATTAAACCCATTTTTAAGCATTTTTTCAAGCATTCTAACAACTAATCCACTATTTCTCGCAGCAATCTCTCCTGAGCCCATTCCATCACTTAAAATTATCAATGTTTTCTCATCTTCTAAGCTTGATACTGAATTACTATCTCCTGAAACCTTACTACTACTTTTTGTTGTTCTAGACATTCCCATTCTTATAGATATTTTTCTGTTTGGTTTAATCTCTTCATTATTTGAGTAAGCTTTATTATTTCCCATTTTTTCTGCTAAGTCAGAAATAACTTTTGAAACATCTTCCAATTGTTCCTGCATTATTTTTTTATTTTCTTCTGTTTTAAAAGCTATTGTATTATTTGTTGTTCCTATTTTGTATGTATCATTTATAGTATTTATTAATATTTGTAAATAATACTCTATTTCTTTACTTTCACCTATTAATACATATTTATCGTACTCTTTTAATATGTCTAACAAATCTTGCTCTTCAATTTCTTCATGTTCTTGTAAAAATTTATAAATTGCACATAAAATTTCTTTATTATCTTCTAAAACATCATAATATAAAATATTGTCCTCATAACCATCTAAATTATTTTTTAATTCTATTAAAAAATTTTGTGCTATATCTTCTATTGTTTCAGTCAGAGTTGCAGCTACTTCTCTGTATCCTTCTGCCAATTCACTAACAATTTCTGACACACCAATCAACTTTTCTTTTGTTTCATTCTTGTTTTCTAAATTTAGCTCATCTATTGTCTCATCTTTTCCTCTACCTAATCTTAATGTAGGCATTTTAGGGAAAATACTATATTCCCCAAATTCATTTTTTCCATTTAACAAAACATTAACTATTCCTGAAACAGCTCCAGAAACTCCAATTATTGGCACAAACCATATTTCATTATTGCCTAATATTCCGAAGTATTATTCCTACAGTTATTCCTGATGTTGCACCTATTAATATACCATTTTGTATTCCTATAAAAATTACAAATAATATTGCTGCTATTATTTTTATAGAAACACCTAACACTAAAATTTCAGGTACAGCAGATAAAGCAATTGCTACCATTAATGTTGCACCAACTATTTCTTCACTGGTAAATATATCTTTTATAGTATATTCTTTTATAACTAATATTGAATTTACAAAAATTTTATAAAAAATTAAAGTAGAAATTACAAAAATACAACTTGTTAATAAATCATAAACAATTATGTTTTTAAAAACTAGTCCTAAAACTTGTAGCAAAATAACTGTAACAAAAAGTCTAGAACCTAGTTTTAAAGTTTCATTTTCATTTCGTCTTGGTTTAATTAAAACTGCAAATAGAATAAGTATTAATGTTCCTAAGAAATATGTAATAAGCCCCACCTGACCAAAGCCTAGGAAGCTTCCTAAGCCTGCAAATATTAAAATAGGTGCTAATGGAATTTCATTACTACAAGCAGCTGCAGTTATTGCTATTGCAAATGGAGTAACCCCTGCCACAAAACCTGTTTTAGAAATCATAAACATCAATATATAAAGAACAATATTGTTAATAGAAAACAATTTTTTAAACATCCTTACACTCCTTAACTTTTCTTTAGAATATAGCTATTCTACAACCTTAGCATTAAAATATTTGTCATATTTAGTATATTTCAAAAAAAAGTTTTTTACATCTTTTGCTATTCTTCATCCTTTTTTATTATAAAACAAAATTATTATATTACAAAATATAATAATTTACAAGTAATTCTCACCCCAAATTGTTATTTTGGAATACAAATAATTCTATTTGAAATTTGTTGTTCTTCATCATTAATTTTCATTCAAAAAAGTTTCAATTTCCTCATATGTTACATCTTTTAGGATTTCTTCCTTTTCTGTAGTATAATCCCCTTTACCATCACTGTACATTTGAATGAATTTAAGCATTCCTACAAAACCCAACTTATCTTTCAGTGCTTTTAATCCTTCTCGTCTAATGACTTCTAAATCTTTTATCGTTATTGTATTATTGTTTATCATTTAAACCACCTCCATAATAAATTCTATTGGACTAATAACTTTCATCTTTGAATTCAACCTTTTAGCACTATTTATAAAGAGTTTATCAGTAGTTATTAAATAGTCCATATCAGCACTTTCAGCTAGCGACATATGTAAAGCATCTAGTTTTTTTATATTACATGTTTCTAGTTCAATTGCTCTCTGTTTAACAGTTTGGTTATAAGTAATTGTTTTTAGTGCCAAAGAATCATATAAATCTTCTACCTGTCTTCTTTTATTTTGATCTTTGATCTTCGACATTTCAAAATCAACTATTTTACTTGTATAAATTTCTAATTCTTTTTTTTCATATTTTGCTAATATATCTTCAATAGCTTTTTCTTCTAAACTGATTTTTTCCTGTGTTAAATCATCAAAGGGTCTACTAAAACAGCAATTATCAAAATATAGTTTTAACATTAAAAACTCACTCCATTTCTTTATTACAAATATATTATATGCCAAATAAGCAATAATATCAAGAGATTCAATTTATAATATGCACATTTTGTGCATTCAAGTTCATAAAATATATTTTTCGACATATTTCATGAACTTGAATGCATTGTTTGTGTGTGTTTTACAAAATGAAAAAGGAAAGATTTTTTCTCTTTCCTTCATCATTTATGCAATTATTTTAATACATATTTTTTAACTAAAACTGCTCCTGCTCCTAGCATAATTATAGCTATTGTTCCTAAGACAAAGTAGATTGCTCTGTTTTCCCCAAATGGTGGTATTACTGCTATTCTAGCACGTGCTATGTCTTCTTCTTGGAATTCATATTCATCATCTGGGTCTATTAGGTCAGTATTATAATTTGCTGGAATATCACCATATTGTCTTCTTCCTTCGTCATTAAAGTATTCATATATTTCTGCATAATTGTCTATTTCTATTCCGTCTGGTCCAATTACCTTACTTAACACAAATGGTATTTCTTCTTTGTCACCTCCTGCACTTAATGTCCTTGTTTTTTTCGATATTACCACTTCTGTTTTTGCATCTGCAAGTAATTTAGATACACCTGTGTCTTCTATTCCAGATACAGTTACACTATTTCTATCGCCAAGTTCTCTTGTAGAAGAAGCTCTTTCCCAATTTGGATTTCCTGTTCCTGAATCCCTGTTATCATTTACATTAAATGTAACATCTTTATCTAAATACTCTATAATTGTTACTTGCCCTGGAAGCTCTCCAGTATTTGTTACTATTATTGCATATTCTATTCTTACTGTTGTTCCTTGTCCTAACTCTGTTAAGTCCCAAGTTTTGGTAAAGTCTACTATGTTGTTACCTGAAAGTGGATTTATAAATACATTGTTTGTATCATATAAAGTTTTTCCATCTGCTGTAATAATTTGTACTCTTCTTACTTCTTTATCCACTGTCATATTGAATGTAGGTCTTTCTTTTAATCCTGCATTTATGTCTTGTAGCCTTTCTTTATATCCTCTTACTGTGTCTTTGTCTTCTAGAGCTACTTCTTCTTTATCTGGATTTACCTCTACCTCTACTTCAAACATTCCAGTATCTGCATACATATGTGTATTGGCTGCTAAATCATTTCTCCATTGTTCACTTGTTAAAGCAAGAATATTACCCTTTGTATTATTAATTAAGTTAGAATAGTTTTTCACCACTTCTCTTCTAGCAAAATTATCAAGTGCATCATTATCATTTTTATTGTCAGCAACACTATTCATTATGCCATTATTTGAAGTTCTTGTTGTTTCAAAATCTTGTCCAGAATATCTTATAGGCTCTCCAGTTAGATAATGTGGAGGATTTGCTGGTAATGTTCCTGTATGTCCATATGCAAATCTTACTATATATATACCTGGTATTATTGGGTCAGTTTGTGAGCCAAATGTATAGTATCCATTTGCATCAGTTGTTGTTCTCGCCCATATGTATTCCTCTCCTGTTAACCAGTTATTTTGTTGAGTTTTTTCTACTAAATACACTGTTACATGTGGAATTTTTGGTTCATTACTCTCCATTATTCCATTGTCATTTAAGTCTTCCCACGCATATCCTGTTACTTGTCTCTTTGTATCTTCTAGTTCTAATTTTGCAGATGGTGCTCTATCATGGTCTCTTTCAGGATTTCTAAGACCAGCATCTGACACTTTGTTCACTGGGTCATAGTTAGCTGGCACTGATTTATAGGTGAATGTCTCAAACCTGTCCATGTCTAACAATCCATCTTTATTACCATAACAAGATATCTCCATTACATTTTCCTTTGTTGTTGAAGGTTCCCATACTAGAAGCCTCTTATCATCAATCTCAGCTTTATTTATTTCAAATCTCATATAGATGGTTATCTTATCTCCACTGCTCAATTCTCCCTCATTTAGTTGTATAAATATTGTCTCGTAACCTGTATATGAGCCTGTTGTTGAGCCATGTTGCGATGCATTTTCATATGTCAAGCTTCCACTTCCATCTTTACTTGTAGCTACCCACATAAGTTCCATGCTTGAATCATAGTAATCTACTAACTCATATACTTCTCCTTCTTTTATAGGTGAGGTATTTTGTACTATAATTTTGTAAGTTAAATACATTTTTATTTCATTATCTTCTTGTGAATAATATCCTGCATCTTTTACATGTTGATTATATCCATTTGTGTTTGTATAACCTGTTTCATCATCATAATTGAAATAGTAATCTTCACCCTTAACTTCTACATTATAATCTTCAACAGCTCCATTATCGCCAATAGCTCCATCTTTACCTATGTATCCAGTTATATGTTCTTGTGTAAGGTCTTTGTTATCTATTCTTTGATTTTCATCAAATTTTCTACCATAAGTGTATGTAAACTCTCTTTGGTTAATGTAAACATTTGCTAATTCAAGGTCTTTTCTAACTTCAAAGTTAAGTAAATCTCTTCTTTTTAACCCTAAGTTAACTTCAGTATGACCTTGGTGAATTACTTCATTTCTTACTATTCTTGGGTCAGATGACTGTGACACACCTGTTTTTACATACTCTGTTCTGATATCAATTTCTTTTCCATTTTGTTCCATAGTTGCATGTATACTAGCATCTATGAGTACATTATTGTTTGCTCCTGGTAGACCTATAAATACTGACTCTTTTCCACTATCTACTATAGAACTCTTGAATTCATATGTATATATATAATACCCTTCACATATATTACCACCCTTGTCAGAAGAATATATAGGCCTATTTTTATCATCCACTTCCACCATTACTGGATCTGTTTCTTCATCATCTTTCCACTGTGGTACACCATCAACTTCCTTTTGAACCCATTTTTGTTCATATCCAATTATTTCCCTCCAAGAATAATGACCATACTTAGGCACCACTACTTTCTTATAAAGTGTTTCTTGTCTTATCAGAGGAATATATTTTTCAATCACCTCTTCATTTTGAATATTCACATCTTTATCAGGTTTTCCTTCTTGTTGTGGCACCCAACTTCCACCAGCATCAAAAGTTACAGTTGGTACTGAACCACTCATTGTATATGTCATATTTGAAGGAATAACTCCAATATCCATAGGCTCATCAGGAGGTATTGTTTCAGATACTGGTACAGTGGTATCATAAGGATAGTCTCCTACTGTTCTTATACCAGTAAAAGGCACATATCTTGTTAGCGAATCTATCCTTGAATACTTCCATACTTTATGTGAATATGTTTTCTTCACAAACTGTATTGTTGTTTCTTGACCTTCCAAATGATATATCTTTCTATTCTTTCCTCCTACTGAATATGTTCCAACACCTATTATCTGTGTATTCGCTGATATAGCTGTTATTTTAGCATCAAGCACATCTAATACATTCGAATTATTTGTACCATTTGATATTTTGCTAAAAGTACTATTTATAGACTCTCTTTCTGCCATATTTTCTTCAGCTGTTGAAATCCTTGTTCCTGGAAAAGCAAACGAGTCTGTTGCAGTATATCTCATTCCATTATATTCAAATACTACTGAAAATGCTGTATCTCCTACCACCCAGCCTTTTAGAATGTCAAAATAATAGTAATTATTTGTCGTCATGCTATCTACTTCAGTTCCTTCTCTATATAAAATTACTTTAACACTTGTTGTTGCTCCATCTACATCTCTTCCATATAATGTACCTGATCCTCCTAATTCACTTCCATATGACCCAACTGCCCCTTCACCAGAATCGTATATGCCATTAGCATCTGAAGAAATTTTATCTTGCGATGGCATTTCTTCCCATACCCAACCTTCTATATATGCACCACTCTTTTTATCATTAGGGTCTGGTGGTGGTGGTATTTTCTCATTTTTAAGTGTAAATGTCACTATTTTACCTGTTGAGTCTATTGTAACATTTGGACTATTAGATTTAAACACTCCACCCTCTTTTCTAATTGTTACTGTAAATCTGTCAGTAATTTTTTTATACCCATTTGGTTCTTTAATTTCTGTTATAGTATATGTTATAGAATCGCGATTTTGAAGACTAAGAGTTTCTACCCATGTATTTCCTGCTGTAATAGTTCCACTGAATCCCTTTGAGCTTGTCACACTAAATTCCGCTCCTTCAAGTACTCCTCCAAGCTCATTTACTTTACGTATTCTAAAGGAACCATCTTCTGGTTCATTCTCTATTTCTATTATAACCGCTCCATTTACAACACTGCTTTTTACTGGATTACCGTCTAAATCCCAAGCAAGAACTCCAAGATTATTTTCTGAATCCAAGACTACTCTTACAAATATTGGCTTCTCAAGTTTTTTGTATCCAACTGGTGCAGTTCTTTCTTCAATTGTGAATTCTAAAAATCTTCCATCAGCAACTATTGTTCTGTTAGGTAATATAAGAGCATTTCCACTAGCATCTGTTGTTGCAGTATAATGCATGCCACCATCATTTATATCTTGTAAACTAAACACTGCTCCTGCAAGAGGTATTCCATTTGAAACTTTATATATTTTCATGCTAAAGCCTGTTTTAAATGGTAATGGCACTTCTTCTATTTTAGGAATTTTTTCAACTTTTGGTATACATACCCTTTGATGTGCTCTACCTTTGTTGCCTGATACATTTGAGTGAGCTCCATCACAATTCAATTGATATATATCTCTTGTACCTTTATATATGCTTGCATCATGTGTTAAAGTCAATTTCAAACTGGCTATATCCCCTGTTTCAAATGTTATATATATATCTTTATTGTTGTGTTCACTTGTGAGTTTATTAACCTCAATAGTACGTCCTCCTACTTCTACTTGAGTAACATTACCTGTACCAATACTAGTTGTCCCTACAATTTTAATATCTTGAGGCTTTCCATCTATTTGTAATCTATAAGGTCCAATCTTATATTTATAACCTCCAATAGCTTCTGCTACTGCATTATCACTAACTAATTTTACAGTTCCTTGTGAATCTTCATATTGTTTTTCAAATGCTGTCCACGCTGCATCATTATCCTTATAACCAACTGTATTAATACGCCATGTATAATGTCTCATGTATTGCCAATTTATATCTCCATCTGATGCTGATGGTGTATAGTTAGGTCTGTTGGTTGTATGAGATAATTGATAATATACATATGCATGTTTAGCACTTAATGAATCATCTTTTTTTACAAGAGTTAAAGTATCTCCTGCTCCTCCTGCATTAGGCTTATCCATACAGTAGTATGTTCTTCCATCATTACCTATAAGCTGGCTCTTAGGAGAAGATTGTATATACAAATCTGCTGCTTGAACTATTGTACTAAATACAATTAATACTGCTATAGAAATTAATGAGATTAACTTTATTTTTTTCTTTATCATCTGCTTACCCTCCTTAGTTTAAAACCTTTTTGTTAATTAAGTATATTCCCATAGCTAAAGTTCCTATTGCTATTAGTGTTATTACTACATATATAACTGCACTACCTGTTGCTATTCCTATCAATACTTCTGCTTTTCCTAAATCGTTTTCTGTTGCAGATTTGTTTCCTGGAGTTGAATTTTTATCTAGTAAGCCTTCTGAATTCTCATATTCTGCTATTTCTGCTAAATTTGTTATTAATCCAACATTATTTGATGTAAGTTTTTTAGATATTGTTAATGTTATTGTTTTTGTTTCTCCTGGGTTTATAGCTACATCTTTTAATTCTGTATTATGAATTTCTCCATTTTCCCCAGACCAATTGTTGCTTTCTAACTTAACTCCTGTTGGTAAATAATCAATTATGTCTTTTACATACCCAGGAACTTCTCCTTCATTTTTTACTGTTATTTTATAATCAATTGTTACTTTTGCTCCTTCAACATATCTTTGACTAATATCATATTTCACAAGCGTTTCATTATTGTAGTCTATTACTTTTGTTTCATTAGATGTTTCTATTTTTAGTTTTGAAACATATTTTTGAAGACTTAAATCAAATACTGGTTTTTCAATTAATCCAATATTTATATGTGGTTTACTACTATTTGTTATTTCTATAACATCTGTTGCTCCTCTTGTTCCAACTACTTGTCCATTTTCTATACTATTCATAGCTTTTGCATCTGAATTATAATATTCTTCAACACCTGTTGCTTGATATGTAGTTAATTCATATAAGTTAGTATCATAAGCAAATACTACCTTATATCTTCCTGGTTGTATATTTGTAAATTCATATCTACCATCAGCACCTGTGTATGTTGATTTTTCTAGTCCTGTATCAATGTCTTCTACCACTGGTGCTGGACTAATAGTTGTGTCTACAAGTATCACCCCTACATTAGAAAGTGCTTTTTCGCCCTCATCTTTTCTACCATTTTTATTTGCATCAATCCATGCATAACCATATATAGACTTTCCTGAATTTGTAGTTTTTTCTACTATTATTGTAACACTATTAGAAGTTTTCTCGTCTATTCCTAATGCACTTACTTTGGCAACATTTGTAATTTCTCTTGTGGCTTCTGTCATTCCATTAACATCAACCATAAATCTGAATTCTCTTTCACCACCTGGTTGCAACATACTAATTTCCCATTTTACTTGTCCATTTTGTGGTTCTCCAAGATATGGAATTGAATTTCTAAAGTGTGAACCAACTGGAATATCATTTGTTACAACAACATCTTGTATTGCTGTTTCTCCAGTGTTTTTTACTGTTATTATATACTCTAATTCTTCACCCTCATTCATTACTGTGTTTATATTTGTTGTTTGAGTTATAGTTAAGCTTGGTACTTTAATGTACTGTAAAAATGGATTTGACATATGCTCATTAATACCATCAGCTTTTACTGTAGCATAATTTATTGCTGTTGCTGAATTATCAGTAGCCTTAACTTTTATTCTAATTTTTATCATTTCTCCTGATGCCATAGTTCCTGCTTCATATGATACTAATCTTAAACCTGAATTATAATTAACAACTGCATTTTCATCATCTTCTACATATGCACTTATATATGTAAATTCTGCTGGTAAAATATTTTCAATTATTACATTATTTAAATTACTATTTGTAATATTTTCTACAAAAATTACATATTCTATTTCTTCACCTTTAGTGATTAGAGAATAATTTCCTCCAGCCACTCTGTCTAAATATAAGCTAAATTTTGCTGTTTCTACAACATTGTTAAAGCTCTTTTCAACATCTGTTGCAATTTCTTCTGCACTTACTTTTACTTTACTTTCTAATGTGTCTGTATTAACACCTTCTGGAAGTTCATCTATCATTATTTCATATGCATTAATTGTTTTTGTTTCTCCTGCTAAAATTGTAGGAATATTATAGTCCAACTCTCTAGCAGAGTTACTTACATAATATTCTCCTTGCTCTTCTCCATCTTCTCCAAATACAACATATGTTGCTCCATCTGGGATTATTGCTTTTACATTTACATTTGTTAAGTCTGTATCACTATTATTAGTAACACTTACTTCATATCTTATTACTTGTCCTTCATGTACTATGTCATTTTCTTCTACTGATGATCTTATTGCAATTTCTACGTCTGTGCTTGCTACAACTCCTGCTCCTAGTAAAGTGATTTTCCCTACCCCTTTATATAATTGTTCTTTATATCTTCCTTCATAGTACATTACAGATGTACTTACAGCTTTTTCTCCTACTAGTGCTTCTTCTGGAACTTCAATTTCGTATGAAAAGCTTACTAATTCGCCTACCTTCATAGTATCTGTAAATACTACTAAGTATGATTTAGCTGAGTTTAAATTTGTTGTTTTTGTCCATCCATTTGTTACATCAGTTAAGTCTTCTGTTGCTTCTGCATTTTCTGAATAATAAATTTCTACATTATTTCTTCCTATTGTAATGTTGCTTTTTACTATTCCTGTAAATGTAGAGCCTAAGTCTTCTAAGTTTAATATGTCTTTGTTTCCTTCAAAAGGGAATCTTCCTAATATGTTTATTCCTGTTGTTTCATATCCAAAGTTGTTTAAAACTGTTGTTACTATTTTTGTTCCTTCTACTTTAGTTTTTGTAACTAGTTCTGATGGCCCCCATATTTTTACTAATGTATTTGTTACTCCTTTTGAATTTTCTTCTGTTTCATATCCATTTGCTTTTTCATTTGTATAATATAAACTTACAGCCTCATCTATTGTTGGTGTGAAATCTCTTATTTTTATGTCTGCTCTTAATACTATTTGTGTACCTATATTTTCTGTAATTGCATATGTTGTTTGGTCTCCTGTAAGTGGTATTCTAATTGTTGTTCCTTCCACTACTACTTGACTTTTGTCTAGGTTTAATCCATCTGCATATAACATTCCTATATCTCTTACAGAAACGCTTTCTACATAAGATGGAAATACTATTTCTAGTACTGGGTTTTTGTATAAATCTTGTGATGGTAAATATCTTTCTAATGTTATATTTATTTCCACATTTTCATTTACTTTTGTTGTTAATAATTTGTTGTCAGTAAATTCTATACTTGCTTTTGTAGATGTTTCTCCTAGTAAAACATTTGAAATAATGTCGTTCATTCCTATGTTCATTGTTTGAAAGCTTTTAATAGTATCTTTATTATAATTTATTTCTGCTATTGCTTTTATATTTCTTATTTCTAAATTTCCTTCTGCTATTGGTTTGCTTGTTACTATTTTAATATTGCTTACTGTATTGTCATATTTTAATACTATATTTCCACTAGCGTTTGATTCTGTATCTTTGTCTATTATTTGTATTAATATTTCTCCATCATAGATTTTAATGAATCCATCTTCTCCAAACAAGTAGTCAAAATTGTTCTTATTTATATATGTTTCTTTATAATAAGAATTTCCACTCATTGGGAAGGCATTGAGATTGTTATCTATAAATGTTTCTGTTTTAGATTCCATAATTATAGAGTCAGATAAATCTGCATAATGAATGTTTGCTTGCCATATGCTTGTGTATTCTGCAATTCCTTCATAATACATATATCCTTTATCTATACGAACATTTTGATTTTTCATCTCATATGAAATAAAGCTTCCTATAGAATTTTCTATAGAATTTCCTTTTATAGATTCCGCTTCAGTTGTTATTGGTTCTGCATTGCTATATAGTGTTGTTGCTATATCTACTTTTGTATTAATTGTTATTGGAAAATTAACATGTGCTTCTTCTTTATATATACAAGAAACTATGTATTCATCTTGTTTCCCATAACCCACTAAGACAACACCTGAAATATCTTTATTTTCCTTTGTTATTATTAATTCTTTTGTTTCTTCTTCATATGTGAAGTCTGCATTCACTCTCACTTCTGTTGGAGCATTTCCATTTAATTCAGGAATTACCATTTTAATTTCTGAATTTGCAATAGGAAGACTTGGTTTAGAATCTTTTCTTCCTTCTATATCTGAAGTTATTTTATATTGTACTAAAACTCCTTTTTCATCATTATATTCATATGGTAAATATGTAACAATTTCATGCTCTAATATAGAATTTGGTTTTACACCTTTCCATTCAATATTAATTGTTACTTCTTCATCTATTGATGATTCATTACCACTTTTATCTACATATGTACCTGTTAGTTTAACAATACTTCCTTTATTAAAATTAGCTAAATTAAATTCATTTTTTACAGGAAATGCTATTGAAACTTCATATATGGCTGTTGTTCCATCATTTATTTCTTTTAATTCAATTGTTCCTTGTGTTCTATTCATTTGTTTAAGAGTATTTGATTCTTCTAAGTTTTTTAAAATGCTAAAATTAGAATCTATAAATTCTATTTTTGCATCTTTTAAATATCCACCATTTTTTACACTGAGTTCTACATTTAAAAGTTTTTCTGGAATATTCATATCCTCACTTATACCATGTACTTTATTGCCACTACCATCTACAAAATAAGCATCAAAATCCATTTTGTCGGTTGCTGCATATGTAATGCTTTCTCCTAAATAGATCCCTAATACCAGTAAGTTTGCAAATGTTAATGTTGTTATCAGCACACTTGCTATAATTTTTCTAAGCATAATACTGTCCTCCTAAAACAAATCTTTTTTGTATATTATTAATATATAATATAAATTTTACTTATCTAGCCAAGTAGAGTCAATAGTATTGTTTTCCATGATTTCCATGTTTTTCATAAAGTAAATTTACGGAAGTTACAAGCTTAATTTTCAAAATTACAATTATGACTTTTTTTTTACATTTCTATTACAGTATTCGTCTTTTTTCGCCTCAATTATTTACTGCCCTAAATAGTAACACTTATTGTGAGTTGAAAATATACTATAAAGATAACTTTACACACTATACTAATTATATCACGTTATGTAAACTCTGTAAATGGTAATTTATACTCTCTATTTGCATATATTTATTATAGGAGGTTTTTTATGAGTAATTTTGATATGACTAAAATACTATCTATGCTTGGCAAAATGGATAAAAAAGATTTGGAAGCAGGTTTGGCTAAAGCAAATGAAATTCTAAAACAAAATAACATAAACAACAATGGTGATTCTCAAAATAAATAACATGTGGGAACATGACTTAAGATTATAAGCTTAAATGCCGCGAATGGAGATTATATTATTTTTAGGCGAACTGCTGTGGGGACCGATGAGAGCTGTTAGCTACACTAGTAGCTTTACAGCTTCCATTGGGGAAAGTGAGTAAAAAATAATATAATCTCCATGGGAGGCTACTTATCAATTTATTCTCAACATAATTCTTACAACATACAATTAAAATCGGAGGTGTAAAATGGCAGAAGATATGTCTGATATAATCAGCAAATTAAGTGGAATGCTAGGTAAAGAAAATATACCAGATAATATTCAAGAAATTATGGGAAATCTGGTAAATAATGATGAGCCTAAGAATACGGATACATCTTCTGGCTCTGATTTTAACATAGATATTGATACCATATTAAAGATGCAATCTGTAATGTCTAAAATGAATTCAAAAGATGACCCTCGTGCAACTCTTCTTTTATCACTTAAACCTTATTTAAATAGTAAAAGGAAAAGCAATCTAGACCAATATGTAAAATTATTAAACATGACTAAACTTATAGATGTTTTTAACATGTCTGGTGGTGATGGTAATAAATGATGCCTTATTACGGATTTCCTGGTTATAATAGATATCGCAGGTATGATAATTATTATAAACAACGTCAACTTGTACCAGATGAACACATTAATTCACATACAAAAAAAGAAGAAGTTAAAGAGAAAACTGATAGAACAAAAAAAGCAGATACAAAATCTGCTCCTAAAGATGATGATGTTAAAATTTTTGAAATATTTGGCTTAAAGTTAGAGTTTGATACAATATTAATAATTGGTATATTGTTTTTCTTATATAATGAAGGTGTGAAAGACCAAGGATTATTTATATCTTTAATCTTGTTACTTCTTTCATAATATAACTATGTCGTCATTTTCTATACTAGCAACACCCATTTTAACTATACTGTCATCACTGCGTTCTATTTCTTTTATAATATTTGCAATTCTTATTTGCATTGTATCTATCATATTAGCTGCAACAATCGCTTTTCTGTTTCCTTTTGCTCCAGCATGAGCAAGGCCTCTTAAGGTTCCCATAATTACAATATTGTCTTCTGCAATTACTTCTCCTCCACCATTTACATCTCCTAAAATTACTAAACTTCCTTCAAAATCAATTTTTTGTCCGTGAACGTACTGAGCCTTTATAAAATCTAGTTTCTGTTTCTTCTGTATCTTTTTCATATGCTTTTTTTATACTATGTAATCCTAAATCTTCTGCAACATCAAAAATTATTTCTACATCTATTTCTTTTTTGATTATGCTTTCAATTTCTTTTATTTCTTCTTTTTTTAAAACCCTACCACTTACACGAATTGGTAGTGTTGCCTTTTTGTAAAACTTTTTTAGGTCTGGAATTTTTTTTGTTAAACTATCTACTACTTTTTCATATAATATTTTATCACTTAATTTAATTAAAATTTCATCCTTTTTTAAATTCACGCTTACATAACTTTCCATTTTTTACCTCCATGTTTCTGTATATGTTGTTGCATTTATTGTTTCTTCTATATTGGTTTCTGTCATTCCAAAGTATTCTCTAAATATATTCAATCCTGCTTCTGCTGTATAAAGCGATTTGCCCGCATTTTCTACAAATATTATTACTGCTATCTCTGGATTATCATATGGTGCAAATCCAGCAAACCAACCATTTATATGGTCTCCTGCTTCTGCACTTCCTGTTTTTCCTCCAACAGCTATTGGGAAATCTTTAAACACATAATATGCTGTTCCTCCTGTATCACTTGTAACTTCTCTCATTCCTTCTAATATAGCATCTAAATTTTCTTGTTTTATGCTTAATTCTTCATATTCCAAATTTCTGTCTAATTTTTTATTAACAAATTGCTCTATTTCTTTTTTTTCAACTTCTGTACCATCAGACTTTATTATGGTTTTTATAATTGTTGGGTTTATAACTTTTCCTCCATTTGTTAACATACTTATATATTTTGCAAGTTGTATTGGCGAAAAACTGTTATAAGATTGTCCAATTGCAGCTGAAACTGTGTCTGCTTCATACCAGTCGTTTCCGTATTCACGTGCTGTTTCACGGCTTGCAAGAATTCCTTTTGTTTCTCCTAATAATTCTACTCCTGTTCTTCTTCCTAATCCAAAATATAATGCATATTTATCTAACGTGTCTATTCCCATTCTATACCCAACTTCATAAAAAAAGCAATTACATGAATTTTTTATAGCTTCTGATACATTTTGCCATCCATGTGCTAGACCATATCCTGAATAATACCAACATAGTGGTTTATGTGCTTTATCATAAACTCCTGCATCATATAGTTGCTCGTTTATAGTTATTGCATTGCTTTCTAATCCTGCAATTCCTGTTAATAATTTAAATGTAGATGCTGGTGCAAATGCACTTTGTATGGCTCTATTAAACATTGGAGTTTCTTCTGAACTATTTAATGCATTCCAATCTTCTTCACTTATTCCTTTTACAAAAAGTGCTGGATTAAAATCTGGATAACTTGCCATTGCAAGTATTTCTCCTGTTTTTACATTCATAACAACAGCCGCTCCAGATTTAGCATCATGTATTGTTGAAAATCCTCCTCCTGCTATTTTTTCTATATTTTCTTGTAATGCTTTTTCTGCCATTGCTTGTACATGATAATCTATTGTTAAAACAATATCATCTCCTGCTATTGCTTCTTCACTCACTTCTTCACTTGTAATAGCACCATTTACATCCATGTCTATTAACTTTATTCCGTTTGTTCCTTTTAAGTGTTCTTCAAAAACACTTTCTATTCCTGTTTTCCCAATATCTGAATTTCCGCTATAGCCTTTATCTTCTCTTTCTGCTAATTCTTCTTCATTTATTCTTCCTATATATCCTACAATATGTGAAGCTAATTTTCCCATCTCATAATTTCTAATTGGTTCTACTATTACTGTAATGCCTGGTAAAATTTCTGTTTTTTCACTGATTTCTACAGCAGTTTCTCTTTTTATGTCTGTTGATATTCTAATTGGCCTAGACATACTGTATCCAATTTTTTCTATTTCATATCTTACTCTTATAATTTTTTTTGCGTCATTATCATCTTCAATATTTATTTTGTATTTACTTTTTAATTCAGAAAACTTTTCTTCAGGATATGAGTCTACATATGTATCTCCATTTTTTTCCAATATATTTGCCAGATTAAGAATTGTGTTATTTAATGTTTCGTTATCTATCCCTGTTTTATACATGTCTAGTACAAAACCCATTTTTACTCCTGCTATTACATTACCTGTTCTATCTAATATGTTTCCTCTTGCAGCCTGCAATGTTGTCTCTCTTGTAAGTCTTGTGTTAGAACGTTCTCTATATTCTTCTCCATGTACTATTTGCAAATTAAATAAAGTTAGCAAAAGAATTATACCTATAGCATATACAAATATTGTTATAATATTGTATCTAACTTTTGGTCTATCCAAAATATCATCTCCTTAATCTATCTTCAAATTATCCTTCGGAGCAGTCGACATGGAGGTCGACCCTACTCAATAGTATTTGAACAATGTTTTTTCTCCTTTTATCATGTTACTTATAAATTCACCAAATTTTAATAAACTATTATATATTATAATTACTATTAATACATTAAATAAAGTTTCTAATAAAAGTATTTTTAAAAAAGATGTTGAAAATATATTCATTCCAATATTATTTATTAATTCAAAAATGCTGGTTGTAAGTATTGTCATCCAAATTAAATTTATTCTACTTTCTTTTTGAAAGTTTATATCTAAATAACCACTCAAACACCCTATAATTCCTAAACTTAATGCATACATTCCTAGTGTTTTCCCTACATATATATCAAGTAACAGTCCAAAAACAACTCCTAATGTAAAACCAATTCCTTTTCCCAAAAATAACCCTAATATTAAAACTAATATTATAAACAAATTTGGTTTTACTCCTGCTATATTAAAAAATGTAAAAAAATTAGATTGCAAAAAGTAAATTATAAAAAATATTATTATTATTACTACTATACCTAAAAATTTTTTCATTCTATTATCACCAATACTGTTTCTAATTTTGTAAATTCTACTGCAGGAATTATAACCACATATCTGTCTGTGATATTTCTTGTGTTTACAACACTTTCTATTTTCCCAATATGTATACCCTTTTTATAAATCCCACCTATACCTGACGTTTCTACACTATCTCCAATTACCACTTGTGCTTCTGTTGGTATATACACTCCTTTTAATTTATCACCCAATTTTAAGTCTCCTTTTATTGAAAGACTTTCTCTAGTGGTGCTTATTGTTCCAGCAATAGAACTTCCTGCATCTATTATTGTTTGTACTTTAGCTGTTTTGTTTGTCACAGAAACAACATATCCTACCAATCCTTTTTCGCCTATTACTGTCATACCTTTCTCTATGCCATTATCCATTCCTATATTAATTATAATTATATTAGTAAAATTACTTATATCTTTATTTATTACATCTGCTGGAATTGTTTTAAATTCGTTATATTTTTCTGTTAAATTAAGATATTTTTTTAATTCATTATTTTCTGTTCTTATTATTTCTGCTTCTTGTAAAGATTTTTTTAAATTTTCATTTTCTGTTCTTAAATTTTTATTTTCTGTTTCCAATGTTTCTATATTTGCAAAAAATAAGTCATTTTTAGATGTTTTGTTTTTTAAGTGTGTTAAGGCGTTTTGAACAGGCATAACTATTGTATTTAATATGCTTTCCATGGGGGTTAATTTATTTATACCTTTATTAGATATTATTACTAATGTGATTAATATAATTATTGTAATTACTACACCTATTGTGCCTGACTTATTTTTTCTTTTCATATGTTATCTCCTGATATTATCTACGGCGACGTGAATTCATTAATACACTTTTCAGTTTCTCTAAGTCTTCCAATGTTTTTCCTGTACCGCGTACAACTGCTTCTAGTGGTTCTTCAGCAATATATACAGGCATTCCTGTTTTTTTGCTTAATAGCTTGTCTAAGTTTTTTATTAACGCTCCTCCTCCTGCTAATACTATTCCTTTTTCCATTAAATCTGATGCAAGCTCAGGTGGAGTTTTTTCTAATGTCATTTTTACTGCTTCTACTATTTGCGAAATAGAGCCTGCCATTGCTTCTTCTATTTCTTTAGATGTTACTGTTTCATTTCTAGGTAACCCTGTGCTTAAATCTCTTCCTCTTATTTCCATACTCATTTCTGTCATTAAAGGATATGCACTTCCTATTTCCATTTTTATCTGCTCTGCTGTTGTTTCTCCAATAGTTAAATTCATTGCTCTTTTTACATGGTTTATTATATCTTCCTCTAATTCATCTCCAGCAACTCTCAAAGATGTACTTGTTACAATTCCTCCTAAAGATATTACTGCAACTTCTGTAGTTCCTCCACCTATATCTACAATTATATTTCCACTTGGTTCTGAAACATCAAGATTTGCTCCAATTGCAGCTGCCATAGGTTCTTCTATAAGATATACTTCTCTTGCTCCTGCTCCAAGAACTGCCTCTTCTACTGCTCTTTCTTCTACTTCTGTAGTACCTGATGGAACTCCAACTACTACTCTTGGTCTGCCTATTTTATATCTTCTTCCTATTTTTGCAATTACATTTTTTAACATTAGTTCTGCTCCAATTAAGTCTGCAATAACACCATCTTTCAATGGTCTTACTGCCTTTATTTGTTCTGGGGTTCTTCCTAACATTTCTTTTGCTTCAAAACCAGTTGCAAGAATGTTGCCACTTCTTTTATCAATTGCCACAACAGATGGCTCTTTTAAAATTATTCCTTTTCCTCTTAGTGTTACTAAAATATTTGCAGTCCCTAAGTCAATCCCAATATCTTTTCCACCAAACAACATCATATAAACTTCTCTCTTTCTTTAGATTGTAGTAAGCTTTTATAAACTCCATCTCCAATAATTATATGATCTATAAGTTCTATACCTAGTACATCTGCTACCTCATATATACTATCTGTAATTACATAGTCATTCTGACTAGGAGTTGCATCTCCACTTGGATGATTATGTACTAATATGACCTTAGGTTCTCCAGATTTTATTGCTTCTATTAAAACTTCTTTAATGGTAAAATTAGCAAAATCTGTTCCACCTCGAGATATTTCTAAAATTTTCACTACTACATTCTTATTATTTAGAATTAACAATTTCACGATTTCTCTTTTTTCATATCTTAGCTCTTCCATCAAAAGGTTTGCCACATCAGCTGGGTTTAATATTTCTATATTACCAGTGTTTATTGGCTTAGACATTCTTTTTGCTATTTCCGATACTGCTTTTAATTGTATAGCTTTTACTTTGCCAATTCCTTTTATTTTCATTAACTCAGCAATCGATATGTTTTGTAAAAATCTTAAATTATTATCTTTTGTATTATTTAAATTTAGTACTCTTTGTGCTAAATTTATTACAGTTTCTTCTTTTGTCCCTGATTTAATTATTATAGCAAGTAATTCAGAATTTGAAAGTGTTTCTGCACCATATAATTCAATTTTTTCATATGGTCTTTCAGACAAAGGTAATTCTTTCATTTTAAGATTCAAAATAATGCCTCCAAAAAATAAATTACCCCCCAAGTTTATATTATCCACTTTTAGTTCTTGTTATACTTAAACTTTCCTATATATAAATATCGCTATAGCCATTCCTATTATACTAGAAATGCTTATTTTGAATAACAAGCCAAAGGTTATTTTTATAATACTTAAATCTAACTCTATAGGATTTGCAAGTCCAAAGGTTTGTCCATATGATAAAAACCATAATGCATCACTTTTAGATGCAAGCTCCCCTAGTAGTCCCCCAATAACTAGTCCTGATAAAATGAAAATTATAAGTATCCAAATATTTTTTTCTCTTGTAGCCATTTTTTTACTCCTTTATTAAGACTCATTATATATTTAAATTCTATATTTTTCAAGGCATATCCTTGTTTTTTTATTTTTTTTATGGTATAGTACACTTTAACTTAGTTTTTAATATACTATATTAGTTCAAGTTTTTTTCCAAAAATTGATTGTTTCCAAAATATAATAATAGTAGTATAATTATAAGTAGATTAATTCAATAAGGGGAGGGCATTTATAGTGAGATTTGAAAAGTTAACTGAGGATAAGATTAGAATTGTTCTTAACATGGAGGATTTGAAGGCTAGAAATATCGATTTTCACTCTTTTATGGCAGAATCTATTGAAACTCAGGAATTATTTATAAATATGCTTGATGAAGCTGAAAGAAAAGTAGGCTTTGTTACTAAAAATTATAAATTAATGATTGAGGCTTTAGCTATTAATGAAGGAGATTTTATTCTTACAATAACAAGGCTTTTAAACTCTGAAAAAGAAAATCTAAAACCACATAAAACTAAACTTAATGTTAAAAGAAAGTCTGTTAGATTAGATTTAGAACCACTAATCTATTCATTTAGCTCTTTTGATGATTTTATAAGTTTCTCTGAATTTATAAATAGTACTGAAAAGTTTAATAATATTAGTAAAAAGAATACTCTTTATTTGTTAGATTTTGAGTATTATTGGTCATTAAAGACTGTTAAAAATTTATCAAATGCTAAAGGATTTTTCTCTGTAATTAATGAATATGGAACATATGTGAAAAACTCACCTTTATTTGAAAGAAAATTATTAGAATATGGTGAAACTATTATTCAAAAAGATGCTTTAGGTACAGCTATAAAATATTTTGCATAAAAAATATGGTGTCCATGGGAGGCAAATTTTTTTCAGGACACCATATTTTTTAATTAGTATTATCTTTTTCAAGTCATATTTTTAAGTATTTTCTCACAATATTCTTTAAGACTTGGTATATCCCCTTCCATTGTGTCCCATAAGATTTCCGAATCAAAAGTTCCATACCTATGTGCAGCAATATTTCTCATGTCTTTAATATCTCTCCAAGGCATTTCATTATATTCTTTTTTAAATTCTTCCGAAAGATGTGTAGTTAATTCCCCTATTTGTAAAATACACATTGCTACAGCATTTTTATATACTGAATTAGATTTTAAAACTTCTAAACTTTTACCAAAATTGTATATTTGCCTCATCAATTTCATTACAATAATTTATAATTCTTTCTAAAATATCTATATCTCTTTCATTTTTCATATAAAACCACTTCCTCCTTATTTATTTTATTTAAAATTTTTTTGCTTAAAGAGCCTTTTGTTAAGACATCAACTGGCTTCTTTAAATTTTCTTCTAACTCTCTTTTAAATGCAACAAATTGAAATAGTCCTTTAATTTCTCCCTTATCAATTAAAAGGTCTATGTCACTATCTTTCTTTTCTTCGCCTTTGGCATAAGAACCAAACAAAACAACTCGTTCTACACCATATTTAGTAGCCACTATATATATAATATTTTTTATATCTTCTATTGAATAATCCTTAATACTTATGCTCATTTTATATGTACCTCCATAAACTTTTTAGTTGAACTTACTTGTACTATTACTATATCATATTTTTTAATATTATAACACAAAATAGTTAGAGAAGTAAACTCTAACTATAATACTATCTCTAGCTATTTTTTATTTCAATAATTCGCTACTCATAATTATTTAATACAAGTAATTTTGTGGGTCTTGTGGTGTACCATTTACTCTTATTTCTAAGTGTAAATGCGAACCTGTTGAATATCCTGTTGAGCCTACAAATCCTATTAACTCTCCTTGACCTACTTGCTCACCTTCTGTAACATTCAAAGCACTACAATGTGCATAATATGTTTCTATTCCTCCACCATGTGAAATTATTATTAAGTTTCCATAGTCACCTTGCCATCCAGCAAATGTTACTGTTCCTGCTGAAACTGCTGCAATTTGTGTTCCTGTTGGTGCTGCTATGTCTAATCCCTTATGATATCCTTCTGCACGATACCCAAACCTTGAAGTAATTGTTCCAGAAGTTGGTCTTACCAAACTTATTCCTAATTCTACTTTGTCTCCATAATATTCATATGAAGAATCGTAGTATTCACTATAATCATAACTGTAGTTTACTGCTGCAACTTCCACTTTTGGTGGTTCTACATAAAGAGATGCAACAATATCTTCTTTATTTGAAAAGTCTCTTGTTTCTTTTTCTATTTTTTCTATTATTGCAAAATTCTGTACATAATCACCTTGTTTTTCATTTAATTCTGTTATTGCTTGCTCCGCTTCTTGCTTAGTACCTACATAAAATTTTTCTTCATTGTCTTTTGTTATCGCATAATATTTATAATAGATTGTTCCTGTACTTTTAATTTTTTCTAGCATTTCATTTGTGTTTGTAAGATTTCCTTCTTTTAATAACAACATTTCGTATTTTGGAAGGTCACCTATTTCAACAAATGCTACACTTTCTCCACCTTCACCATTTTTTATATATTTATTTACTTCTTTTTGAAGTAAGTTTTTATTTTCAGTATATCCTAAGAATTCATCTCCTAATGTCACTGCATAAGTAGGCTTGTATATGAAGAATACTGTACCAATTATTAATACTAATGCTATTAATATTAATGATATAAGTTTCACCGACGTTCTTAAAAATACCAATATTTTTCTCATAAAAATTTTAACAACTCGCTTTCTTTTGTAATGTATCAACTATATATTAAATAAATTTTTTTCACAAAGAGAATAATTTACGTTTTTCTTAGATTATTTCAGTTTACGTCTTGTTTTCTCTTATTTTCTTCGTAAATCACTCTTCCAATTAAAAAGATGTATTGTATTTATGTCTACAATACATCTTATGTTATTTTTCAAACTATTGTGCGAACTGTGTTTTTATATTATCTATTTCATCTTGTTTTGCTTGCTCTGCTGGCTTATAGTAGCCTTTTTGTTCAGCAACTTTAAATAATTCATATTGGAATGTTTCACAATTGTTTCGTAGCTGTTGTAATGTTTGTCTTAATTGTATATTTTCGCATTCTGTTATTGATTTAGCATATGTTCCTAAACTTGCATTTACTTGAGATAAAGCATCTCCTACTAAATATTTCTCTTCCATTTAATTTTTCCTCCTAATTTAAAAATGATAATAATTTTTGTTTTGTGTTTAAAGCATCTTGTGCTGATTTTGTAAACATCTGCTTAATTTCTGGGTCTACTGCTTGTGATGCATATGTGTTCATTTTTTGGTATGATGTATCATGTGCACCTATTAAATGTCTTAATGTTTGTAACTCAACTTGACTTAAATTTGGCATAAAAAAATCTCTCCTTTCGGTTAATTTATGATTATTATTTACCAAAAAAGAGAGATTTATTCAATTTTTAAACAATTTCTAGTCCTGCAAAATTAGCCATCAAGCGTTTATGTCCTACTTTAGTAAAGTTAATGTCTAATTTCAAGTCATCACCTTCTTGTTCCATTTCTGTAATTACACCTTCTCCAAATTTTTTATGATATACAGAAACACCAATTTTATATTTTGACAAGTCAACATTCGCAGACACTGTTGAATTGCTAAGCGAATTTATCCATGATGTATTTCTTTCAAATGTTGGCTTTGTATTTTTCCATTCATATGGCTTATCTTCAAACTTCATTGGTTTAGTTTTTAATTCCTCATATCCATCTAGCATTTCTTTTGGTATTTCTTCTACAAATCTAGAAATTTTATTACATGTTGTAGACCCGTAAATAGTTCTCGTTTTTGCAGATGTTAAAAATAAATTTTGTTTTGCCCTTGTAATCCCTACATAACAAAGTCTTCTTTCTTCTTCTAGTTCTTTTTCTTCTCCTATTGACCTATACCCAGGGAAAACTCCTTCTTCCATTCCTGTTAAAAATACTGAAGGAAATTCAAGTCCTTTTGCGCTGTGTAATGTCATTAATGTTACTGAGTTATCTGCATCTTCGACACTGTCTATATCGCTCGATAATGTTAAGTTTTCTAAAAAGTTTGCTAATGTGTTTTCTGCATATTGTACTTCAAATTCTTGTGCTACTGTTAAAAATTCTGACAAGTTGTCTATTCTGTTCTGATTTTCAAATGTATCTTCTTCTTTTAATGCTGCTATATAGCCTGTTTTGTCTAGAGTTATTTTTATCAATTCAGAGATTAGTCCTTCTTCTTTTTTTAGTTCTTCAATTATTTTTATAAATCCATTTACCTTTTCAGTAATTCTTGAAAGTCCAAATTCTTCTGTTCTTTTTAATGCTTCATATATTGATATTTGATTTTCTTCTGCAAATTTTTCTATCTGGTCTACACTTGTTTTCCCTATACCTCTTTTAGGTTCATTTATTACTCTTTTTAATGCTAAATTGTCATTTGAATTCTGTATTAATCTTAAATATGCAATTATATCTTTTATTTCTTTTCTTTCTAGGAACTTTAGCCCACCTACTACTTTATATGGAATTCCTTCACGCATGAAAATATCTTCTATTGGACGTGATTGTGTATTCATTCTATAAAGAACTGCGAAGTCAGAATATTTATAATATTCTTCTCTTTTTAGTCTGTTTATTTCTTCAACCATATAAGTTGCTTCTTCATATTCATTGTCACTTGAATGTACTTTAACTATTGCACCATCATCATTTTCTGTCCACAACTCTTTAGGAAATTTTTTAGGGTTATTTTTTATTACACTGTTTGCTACATTTAAAATGTTTTTTGTACATCTGTAATTTTGTTCTAGTTTTATTACTTTTGTTCCTGGAAAATCTTTTTCAAAATTTAATATGTTTTGAATGTCTGCTCCTCTAAATGAATATATCCCTTGGTCATTGTCTCCTACTACTGTTATATTTCCATATTTTGCTGCCATTAAAGATATTAATGTAAATTGTGCTTTGTTTGTATCTTGGTATTCATCTACTAATACATATTTAAACTTTTCTGAATAATATTCTAATGCATCCATGTTTTCCATAAGTATTTTTATGGTAAAATTAATAATATCATCAAAATCTAATGCATTATTTCTTTTCAATTTATCTTGATACAAATAATATATTTTAGAAATAGTTTGCAAACGATGATTTCCTCCTGCTCTTTTTTCAAAATCTTCTGGTGTTAACATGTCGTTTTTAGCATTACTTATTTCATACATTACACTTCTTTCACTGAATAACTTATCATCTATGTTTAATTCTGTAAGAGTTTCTTTAACTAATGCTTTTTGGTCTACCATATCAAAAATTACAAAGGAGCTGTTATATCCAATTCTATCTATATATTTTCTTAAAATTCTCACACCTATACTATGAAATGTTCCCATCCAAATATCTTTTGCAGCTTCCGAAACTATAGCTTCTATTCTGTCTTTCATTTCATTTGCTGCTTTGTTTGTAAATGTTATTGCAAGTATCTGCCAAGGTCTTACATTCTTTTCCTCTATCAAATATGCTATTTTATGTGTAAGCACTTTTGTTTTTCCGTGAACCTGCACCTGCTATTATAAGTAATGGCCCTTCTGTTTTTTCAACTGCTTCATATTGTTCTTTATTTAATCCTTCTAATATATTTTGCATATTAACTCCTTAATGCACTCTTCTATTTCTCTAGCACAATTTCTATATGTATTTATTTCATATCCATATGGGTCTCTTATGTCTAAATCATTTGCTGAAAAACCAGCATATTCTTTCATTGTATAGACTTTGTCTTTTAAATCTTTATAATAGGCTAATATATATAGTTTATGTTGCATTGTTGCACATAAAATTAAATCCATATCATTTAAGTTTGCATTTCTCAAATTAGTTGCTCTATGTGATTTTAAGTCTACTTCATATTCTTCCATAGCTTCTATTGCTTCATATGTAGCAACTTGTCCATTTTCAGCACTAGTTCCACATGAATATACTTCTATTTCATTTTCTTTTTTGTCTAGTTTTATTTTGTATGCAAGCATTGCATGTGCCATGGCACTCCTGCAAATATTGCCTGTACATATAAACATTATTTTCTTCATCTGTACCTCCTCAAGTATCTTTTATATTATAACACAAACTGTCAATATAATTTTATATTAAAGGTCACAAATTGTGACCTTTAATTTTTTATTATCCAATAAATTTTTGGATTAAATTCTTATATTGATCTTGTGCATTTAAACAAGTATCAATTAAATAACCTTTTTCTCCATTATTTTGATATTCTTTTAATCCTCTATAATAAAATATTTTATCTTTATCTAATATAATAAATGGAATAATATTGTTTTTCAAGCATTCTTTAAATGTAATAATACGACCAACCCTGCCGATTACCGGTCTTGAAAAGGGTGTATTTTTTCAAAATCTGAATGTAGTTTTACAATATCTTCAAAAGTAACATTTTCTAATGAGTTATATCTTTCTAATAATGTTTGCATATCAGTTTTCACATTTTCTGGATGTGATGTTGCCATTCCTCCAATCTCATTTGCTAATGTTTTATATTCACCAACATTAAACCAAGACTTTCTTTCATCAGAAGTACCATTTTTTAATATTTTATGAAATTCCTTTATAATATCTTCTGTAAGAGTTTCAGTTGCAATGTCTAACATATAATCAACTAATTTAAAGTGATTAGACATTTCTATAATGTCATCTATTTTTGTTGTAGCATTTCCCTCTTCTGTAAGCAAGGTATTTGTTTCGTAAATATATCTAGTTTGCTCTTCAGTCAATGTGCTACCCTCAATATGATTTGTATTATAAGCAAATTCTATTTGAGTAAAATGATATAAATTTCCTTTTAAATTCATTTCTTTTTGTTCTTTTAATACTCTCAAGATATTATCCATATCATTTCACTCTCCTTATAATCAAACCTCTACTTCTAGAATAATGTTTAAATAAAATAAATTTCTCCAAGGCAAGGAGTAATCTGTATGCCTCAAAGGGCTGTCGAATCTTTATTTTATTTAAACATTATTCTAGAAACCACTCTGAAAAATTATTCTTCTCCCTTTAATCTCTCTGCTCTGTCTGCTGTAATTAATCCATCTACCATTTCATCTAAGTCTCCATTTAGAAATGCTTCCATTTGATATATGCTTAAACCTATACGGTGGTCTGTTATTCTCCCTTGTGGATAATTATATGTTCTTATTTTTTCACTTCTATCTCCAGTTCCAACTTGACTTCTTCTCGTTTCTGTCATTTCTGCTGTTTGTTCTTCTAATTTCTTCTCATATAATTTTGACCTTAACATTCTCATTGCATATTCTTTATTTTGCATTTGTGATCTTTCTGTTTGACATTCTGCAACTGCTCCTGTTGGTATATGTGTTATTCTTATTGCAGATTCTGTTTTGTTAATATGTTGACCTCCTGCTCCTGAAGCTCTAAATGTATCTATTCTTAAATCTGCTGTATTTATTTCTACTTCTACATCTTCTACTTCTGGTAATACTGCAACTGTTACTGTTGATGTATGAATTCTTCCACTTGTTTCAGTATCTGGAACTCTTTGTACTCTATGAACTCCACTCTCAAATTTAAATCTACTATATGCTCCTTTTCCTGTAATCATAAATGATATTTCTTTGTATCCACCAAGTTCCGTAGCATTTTCATTTAGTATTTCCATTTTCCAGTGTTTTCTTTCTGCATACATTGCATACATTCTAAATAGTGTTCCTGCAAATAGTGCCGCTTCTTCTCCTCCTGCTCCTCCTCTTATTTCACAGATTATATTTTTGTCATCATTTGGATCTTTTGGAATTAATAAGACTTTTATTTCTTCTTCTATAATTGGTAGTTTTTCTTTTAATTCTAGCATCTCTGTTTCTGCAAGTTCTCTTAAGTCTTTGTCAGACATCATTTCCTTTGCTTCTTCTATTCCTTGTTTTGTACTTTTATATTCTCTATATTTTTCCACAATGTCAGTTATGCTAGAGTGTTCTTTCATTAATTTTCTCCACTCCTCATTATTAGCTATAACTTCTGGGTCACTTATCATCCTTGTTAGTTCTTCATATCTTTTTTCTACATCTTCTAATTTGTCAAACATATTGACCGCCTTTCAGTATGTTATTATACATGAATTTGGTTGAAATTGCAATTACTTTCCTTTAAAACCTCTTCTTCTCTAGTTGAACAAGTAAAGATTAATATTTGTGATTTTTCTAGTTCTTTACTCATGTATTTTAAAACATTTGCTAATCTCTCATTATCATAGTACACAAAGGGTTCATCCAATATTATTGGCATGTTTTCTCCTACTATTTCTTTAAGAGAAATTATTCTTAATGCTAAGTATATTTGGTAGATTGTTCCTGTGCTTAATTGGGTCACATTAACCTTATCTCCATTCTTTAGTTCCACCATAAGTCCAGCATCTCCAAGAACTATATTTTTGTATTCCCCATTTGTTGTTTTCCCTATTGTTTCAGCTAATTTTATTGTAAATCTAGGTATAATACCTTCTCTCATTTTTTCATATGCTCTATCTATTCCTTCTATTGCTAAATTTATTGATTTTTCCAATTCCTGCAGTTCTTCCAATTTGTTTTCTAATTGAAGCCTTTGTTCTTCTAAGTTAACTAAGTCTTCTAGTTTAGGTAATATATTTTCTTCATCTAGCTTTAATGTATGTGACCTTAGTAATAAACCTGACTTGATATTTTCTTCTTTTTCTATTCTATATAATAAGTCTTCATATTCTTCTGTTATTTTTGCTATATCTTCATTTGCCCTGTTTCTTTTTGCTTCTCTTTCTTTTAATTGCTCCTTGTATTTTTTATATTGAAACAAATATATTGCTCCACTTAATATGCTTATTCCTACTAAAGGCAAATAAAAGATTCCTGCAATTATTGGTAGTATTAAAAATACAATATATATATAATGTGAAAAGCTTCTTTCTCTTCTTTTTACATATCCTGTTTCTATTGTCCTATCTACTTTTTCTCTTTCTTTATTTTCTTTTTGCTTTTTTATTAAATTTATTTCTAATGTTTTTTCTTCAATTTGTTTTTCTAATTTTTTCTTTTGTTCATAAATATCAAGCTGTTTATCTTTATATTCTTCGAGCATTTCTATCTCTTGTGTTACTTCATTTAAATTTGTTTTAGTTATATTTAATGGTTTTCCTGTAGTTCTGTCTGTCCCTATCTCTGTAGATATCTTTTTTAATAAAGCATCTTTAGATTTATTATATGAGATAGAATCACTTCCTGTTTGAACCATATTTGTTATTTTTTGTATTAATGCATTTTGTTCTGAGTAATCTATTTTAATTTTTTCTTGTTCTGAAATTCCAGTAGACATCAGTGTTTCTTCTGTTATTTTTGTTTGTTCATAAAAGAAGTTGTTTTCTTTGTTTTTCCCTATACTAAAATTATCAGCAATATCTTCTCCATTTTTATTAAATAGTTTTATTGCTCTTCTTTTAAATTTTCTAAAAATTTCATATGTTTCTGAATCATCTAATTCATATTCTAATGTACCAGAAAAGTCTTCTATATTCCATGGTGTATAACTTTCATAATCTGGAATATCTTTACCAGATTTGTTTCTATTTAGTCCATAGAGCATACCTGGAATAAATTTAAGTAGTGTAGATTTACCACTTTCGTTTCTACCTTGTATAATATTTATTCCATCTTTAAATTCTATTTCTTTATTTTCTAAATTTCCAAAACCATTTACTTTTATCTTCCTTATTTTCATCTACAATACCTCTAAACCAATTTCTATAGCTGTTTCATCTGCTCCCATTTCAAGCATTTCTTTAACAAACATTCCTCTCAAATTGTTTTCTTCTTTTATTTTATCTAAATCATATTTTGTTTTTGTATTGTCTTTTATTTTTAAAATATTTTCATTTGTAATTTGTTCTAATATGCGAGACAAGTTTATTTCAAAGTTTCTAGTTCCTTCTAGTATTATTTTGTACATTGCCTCTTTATCTGTATTGTTTATAATCTCTATTAATAATTCCTCTTCATTTATTGCTGTTATATCTAATGGTTTTTCATAGAATTTTCTTTCATCTATTGTAATAAATTCATGTGTTAATTTTTTATCTTTAATTTCTCCCACAATCATTCCATGTTCACCTGGTTCATCAAATCCAAGCGATATTAAAGAACCTGGATATACAAGGCTTTCTTTTATCATTTGATTATGAATATGTCCTAATGCTACATAGTCAAATCCTACTTTTTGTAATTTTGCTGATGAGATTGGATTATATTGTTCTTCTATTGTTTGGCTTTGGTCTAAATCGCCATGAACTACTAAAATATTTATTTTGTTTTTTTCTTCTAGTTCTATTTCCTCTACTTTTGATGAATCTGAATAAAAGTTGTTAAACCCAAATCCGTATATGTTGACATTAGGCAATGAAACTTTTTCTATTTTATTTTTAAATATGTGTACATTATCTGCCCATGTAAATTTATTGTAATATGAATTTCTTGTTAATGGGTCGTGGTTTCCAGGGGAAATGAATATCTTTGTTTCTGGAATTTTTAAAAATAAGTTGTTTATATATTCAATAGTTGTTTTTCTAATGTAATTGTTTTCATAAAAATCTCCAGATATGAAAAGAAATTCTATATTATTCTCTATAATATAGTCTATTACTTTTTTTAATGTTTCTCTTTGTTCTTGACGTCTGGTGTTTCCAAGCTTTGCTTTGTTCTCTAATGATGTAAATGCTGTGTCCATATGTAAGTCAGCTATATGTATAAATTTCATACTATCCTCCAAGCTATGTTTTATATTATTTTATATTAGCTTTTATAAATAGTCAATATATATACCGAATTTTTGTTCTTTTGAAATATTTTTTCAAATAGATAGAAAATTTTTTTGAAAATTGCTTGAATTTAATTAATTTAGAACTTTAAAATAATTTCTGCCTCCTCTATAATTTTGTCCATACTTGCAATTACTTCTTCAGGAGTATATCCTTTGAAGCCATTTTTTCTATTTTCTTCAGCCTGTCTTAATCCTTCCAAAATTTGTGGATAAAATTTGGGATCAATTTCGTCAGATTGAAGCTCAAAAGGAATGCTACGTGTTAGCCTTATTTGGTTAAGTAAAAGATTAAAAACATCACTAAGGTTTAGTCCTATTTCGTCTAATACTTCTTCTGCATCTTCTTTAACCTTTGGATTTACTCTAATATTAACATTAGCAGTCCTTGGATATTTTGTTTGCATAAAAATCATCTCCTTTAAATATAGTATATGTAAAATTGTAATACATTACACATACTTTGTCAACTTATTTTTCGCTGTATACATTTTTTAATCATTATTATATATCTTAAAGAGAATATAAAAAAACTGTACTATTTTTCCATTTTATGGCTTTCGCACAACTTTATATTTTCAGCAATTTATATTTACAAAGAAATCTATTGGCCTACATATACAACAGAAAAATCTGGAAAATCTATTGTAGATACAGCAGTACCACTATTATAATTAAAAGTAATAACATCTCCAACTCGCAAAAACAAACAGCCAGAATTACTAACAATTGCAGTTGCAGATCTTATATGTGTCGACAAAATCCCTGTCCCATTAACAGAAATGGTATTAAAAGTCCAATCGCTTGCCTTATTTGCCCTATTTCTAGATGAAGTGATAAGATAATATCCATCTTGTGGAATTATTATACTGTTACTAGTCTCATCTACCATTTCTACATTACCAACTAAAGAATCCATATCTATTGGAACAATTTTTTCCACACTTGCAACTAAGCTAACAGTTTTTAATTTGCCACTAACTCTCATAGTTCCCATTTTTTCTTCTACCATAGAATCTACTAATGTTTTTAAATCTTCTGTTGATAATGTTAGTGTTCCACCATCTGCAACTTGTACCTTACTAAACATATCTAACAATGCATTTATATCTTTTTGCTCATTTGTTTGAGCAGTTTCTGTATCACCTTTTGCTTTATCTGCTTTTGTCAATATTCCATCTTGTCCAAATAATGTTGTTATTGATATTGATGCTAATATAAGCAAAATGATAATGGTTATCACTAATGCTATTAATGTGACACCATTATCATTTCTCCTATCTATTTCCTTTTTATTATTACTTACTGTNTGTGTGT